>JACCEA010003057.1_pt1 | contig 26111 bp, 13 predicted proteins | sample 7449851 | NCBI WGS metagenome assembly JACCEA01 (sample SAMN15323453, study PRJNA562643) | freshwater metagenome | isolation source: river surface water | place: USA:Blue River Watershed | collected 2017-08-18
CAACCGAAGCACGAAAACCATGATCACGTCATGAACGTTCTTGTCGTCATCGGCCCAGGCCAAATCGGCCAGGCTATCGCGCGCCGCACAGGAGCTGGAAAACACGTCTTGCTCGCGGATATGCGCTCAGAAAATGCAAACGCTGCGGCGGAGGTGATGGCAAACGCCGGGTTCGAAGTGAGCGTCGCGACGGTAGATGTGTCTTCACGCGATGCCGTGCGCGCTCTCGTGGCGAAGGCCACTTGCCTCGGCGATGTCACTGGACTCATCCACGCAGCAGGTGTCTCGCCTAGTCAGGCGTCGCCCGCCACGATTCTGAAAGTCGATCTCTACGGCACCGCAGTTGTGCTGGAGGAATTCGGCAATGTGGTCGCACGCGGAGGAGCGGGTGTGGTGATCGCGTCGCAATCCGGCCACCGCTTGCCTCCTTTGAACAGCGAGCAAAACAAGGCGTTGGCGACCACTCCGGCGGAAGAACTCCTCCGTCTTCCGTTTCTCCAACCCGATCAGGTGAAGGAATCGCTGCACGCTTATCAGTTGGCGAAACGCGGAAACTCTCTGCGCGTGATGGCTGAAGCGGTGCGTTGGAGCAAACGCGGCGCGCGGATCAATACCATCAGCCCGGGAATCATCATGACGCCGCTGGCCCGCGACGAACTCACCGGACCGCGAGGGGCGGGTTATCGTCGTATGATCGAAGTCTCGGCGGCGCATCGTGCGGGCACTCCGGACGAAGTTGCGAATGTTGCGGCCCTGCTCATGGGAGCCGACGGAGCTTTTTTCACGGGTAGCGACATCCTCATGGATGGGGGTGTAACCGCTGCCTACTGGTTCGGTGAACTGGCCCCTTGATGCTATGACACACTCGATTTCATCACGACTGTTGCTGCTCACTAGCGTCCTCGTCCTAGCCTTCACCGGCTGTAAACGCAACACGCCTCCGTTAGCACCACCACCCGAAGTTCTCGTCACCGAGGTTCGCCAGCAAGACGTGTCACTCTACGACGATTTTGTCGGCACACTCGACGGATCGGTGAACGCCAGCATCCAGGCACATGTGCAGGGCTACCTTGTTTCGCAGGATTACAAGGAAGGCAGCGAAGTGAAAGCGGGCGATCCCCTCTTCCGCATCGATCCGCGCCCATTCGAGGCTGCACTCGCCCAGACCAAGGCGGCGCTGGCCCAAGCCGAGGCCGCTGCGCGACAGGCCGAAATGCTCGCCGAGCGTCAGGTCGGCCTTTTCGAGCAGAAGGTGACGAGCGCGCAGGAACGCGACAACGCGGTCCTCCAAGCCGAAGCCGCCCGCGCCCACGTGGAGGCGCAGCGTGCTGCGGTCGCGCAGGCGAAACTCGATGTCGAATACACGGTGATCCGTTCGCCCATCGATGGAATCGCCGGGCTGGCGAAAACGCAGGTCGGTGATTTGGTGGGACCGAGCACGGGCGTGCTCATGTCGGTTTCCACGGTGAACCCGATCAAGGCTTTCTTCACCGTCAGCGATCAGCGTTACGTGGCCTACACCCAGCGTTGGGCGGGCAACCCGGAAGGACGCGCGGAGCACGAGCGGCGACTCGAATATGATCTGATCCTCGCCGACGGCTCGCGCTTTCCTCACAAGGGTCGGCTTTTCGCCGTCGACACCGACATCGACGTTCGCACCGGTGCGCAGCGAATCGCTGCGATCTTCCCGAATCCTGGAAATATCCTGCGACGAGGCCAGTTCGTGCGCGTGCGGATGCGCGCCGAAATTCGTCAGGGCGCGCTGCTCGTTCCCCAACGTGCCGTTGCCGAACTTCAGGGTTCCTATCAGGTCGTGGTGGTCGGTGCAGACAACAAGGCCGAGGTGCGTCCGGTGAAGATGGGCCGTCGCGTCGATCAGATGTGGATCGTCGAGGCAGGACTCAAGCCCGGCGAACGCATCGTCGCGGAAGGTGTGCAGAAGGCGCGCGCCGGCGTCGTTGTGAATCCAAAACCTTGGACTGCGGCAACCCCCGCTTCGCCGGAAACAATCCGCTGACATCCGGCCATGTCTCGTTTCTTCATCAACCGTCCGATCGTCGCGATCGTCATCTCGCTTGTGATGACCATCGTCGGCGTCGTCGCACTGATCCAGCTTCCGGTCTCGCAGTATCCGAACATCGTCCCGCCGGAGATTCAGGTCCGTGCGAACTACACCGGCGCCGATGCCCTGACCATCGAGCAGGCTGTCGCCACGCCCATCGAGCAGCAGATGAGCGGCGTGGACCGCAGCAACTTCATCCAATCGGTAAACGCCAACGGTTCGATCCGCATGACCGTGAACTTCGAGGTCGGCACCGACCCGAACGTGGACCACATCCTCACGCAGATGCGGGCGAATCAGGCTTCCTCGCAACTCCCGAGCGACGTCGTGAACGCGGGCGTTTCGGTGATCAAATCGACGGCCGCGCCGCTGTTGCTCATCGCGCTGCATTCACCCAATGGCACCTACGACAACGTCTTTCTCGCGAACTACGCGAACATCAACCTCGTCGACCAGCTCACGCGCGTGCCGGGAATCTCGACGGTGAACGTATTTGGCGCGGGTCAGTATGCGATGCGCCTGTGGGTAAAGCCCGACCAGCTCGCGAAACTCAACGTCACGGTCAGCGACATCATCGGCGCGCTCCGTGCGCAGAACACCGTCAATCCTTCCGGACAAATCGGTGGAGAGCCAGCTCCGCCCGGACAGGAGTTCACCTACACCGTGCGCTCGCGCGGACGCCTCACGAGCGTGGAGGAATTTGAAGAGATCGTCGTTCGTGCAAATCCGGATGGGTCGCTGCTCCGCGTCAAAGACGTGGCGCGCATCGAACTTGGCGTGCAGTCCTACACGTGGAACGGCCGACTGGACGGCAAGCAGGCCGCGGTCATGTCGCTCTACCAACTCCCCGGAACCAATGCGTTGCAGGCAGCCGAGGGGGTGAAAGCTCTGATGGAGCGTGTGTCGAAACAGCTTCCATCCGACATAACCTACACAGTCGCGCTCGACACCACGCGCGCCGTCACCGCCGGCATCGATGAGATCGTCAAAACGCTCGTTGAAGCACTCGTGCTGGTGATCCTCGTCGTGTTTCTTTTTCTCCAGGGCTGGCGTGCGACGTTGATTCCGTTGTGCGCCGTGCCGGTGTCGCTCATCGGCACGTTCATGCTTTTCCCGCTCTTCGGTTTCGGGATCAACACGCTGGCGTTGTTCGGCCTCGTGCTGGCCATCGGTCTTGTCGTGGACGACGCGATTGTCGTCGTCGAGGCGGTCGAGCATCATATCGAACACGGCCTCTCGCCGCGCGACGCGACGCTGCGCGCGATGCAGGAAGTCACCGGCCCGGTCATCGGAATTGCGCTCGTGCTCACCGCCGTCTTCGTGCCGACCGCGTTCATTCCGGGAATCACCGGGCGCATGTATCAGCAGTTCGCTGTCACGGTTTCGATCTCCGTGATTCTCTCGGCCATCAACGCGCTCACGCTCAGCCCAGCGCTCTGCGCGATGCTGCTGCGCCCGCGCAAGCCGGCACGTGGTCCGCTCGGGAGATTTTTCACGTGGTTCAATCGCATCTTCAGCCGGACCACGGATGGCTACGTGAACACCTCGCGTCTCGCGATTCGCAAAGGCGGTATCAGCATGGTGCTGCTCGCCGCCTTCGCGGTGACAGCCGGATTCTTCGGCTCGCGGATCTCGTCCGGCTTTCTGCCCGAAGAAGACCAAGGCTATCTCTACGGTTCTCTCCAGCTTCCGTTCGCCGCCTCGATGGAACGCACCGGCAATGCCGCGCGCAAAGTCGAGGACGCGCTGCTCGCCACGCCCGGCGTCGCGCACGTCACGACCGTTCTCGGCTACAACCTCCTCAGCACAGTCAACACGACCTTCAACGCGTTCTTCTTCATCACGCTGAAACCGTGGGACGAACGAACCGCCCCCGAGGAACAATACGCCGCGATCAAACGCAGCATCAACGCGCGGCTGGCCGCGATCCCGGAGGGCGTGGCGTTCTCCTTCCCTCCGCCGGCCATCCCGGGCATCGGCACTTCCGGCGGTGTCACCTTCATGCTGGAAGATCGCGCCGGGCGCGACGTGGCGTTTCTCGGTGAGAATCTGAATCGTTTTCTCGAAGCCGTGCGAAAGCGCCCCGAGATCGCTTCGGCGAGCAGCACCTTTCTGCCATCGGTGCCGCAGGTCTTCATCGACGTGGATCGCGACAAGGTCATGGCGCAGGGCGTCGAACTCGCGCAGGTCAGCCAGACCATGCAAACCTTCATGGGCGGCTACTTCGTGAACTACTTCAACCGTTTCGGCCGCCAATGGCAGGTCTTCGTCCAGGCCGAAGGCGACTACCGCACCAAGGCGGAAGACGTCGGCCTGTTTCATGTGCGGAATTCGAACAACGAAATGGTTCCGCTCAGCACAGTCACGCGGGTGCAGTCAACCAGCGGCCCGGAGTTCACGACCCGTTTCAATCTCTATCGCGCCGCGCAGGTCAATGCCACCGCCGCGCCAGGCTACAGCTCGACCGACGCGATGAAGGCGCTCGAGGAGACGTTTGCCGAAACGATGCCGAGCGAGATGGGTTACGATTACGCCGGCATGTCGTTCCAGGAAAAAAGGGCCCGGGAAGGCGTGCCGCCCGCGCTCATCTTCGGCATGTCGTTGCTCTTCGTGTTTCTCATCCTCTCCGCGCTCTACGAGAGCTGGACGCTGCCCTTCAGCGTCTTGCTCGGCACGCCCATCGCGGTCTTCGGCGCGTTCGCGGCGCTCTGGGCGCGCGGGATGGAAAACAACATCTACGCCCAGATCGGCCTCGTTATGCTCATCGGTATGGCCGCGAAGAACGCCATCCTCATCGTCGAGTTCGCCAAGATCGCCTACGAGCGCGGCACCCCGCTACTCGACGCAGCCCTGGAGGGCGCGCGCCTTCGTTTGCGTCCGATCATCATGACGTCGTTCGCGTTCATCCTCGGGTGCGTTCCGTTGTGGACAGCGTCAGGTTCGGGTGCCGTCGCCCGCCGCGTCATGGGCACCACCGTGATCGGCGGCATGCTGGCGGCGACGCTCATCGCGATCTTTCTGATCCCGGTTACCTATTACGTCGTCGAGCAATTTGCGGCGCGCAGACGCAACGCCGGGATTTCCACGACTGCTGTCAGCGACACTGCGCAACAACAGCAGCAGGACTGAAGATTGCGCTACCGCTGCCGCCGGTAGTCGGTTGGCGAGAGTCCGACTTCCTTGCGGAAGAGGCGAGCGAAGTGGCTGGGGTTGGCGTAGCCGACGTCGTTGGCGACGGTGATCACGCTCCGGTTGGTTTCGCGCAGTAGGCGCTGCGCTGCCTCCAGACGGAGCTTGATCTGATACTGCGACGGCGGAATCCCGGTGGCGCGTTTGAACAGACGGTTGAAATGGAACTCACTCATTCCTGCCAGTTCGGCGAGGCGCGGGAGACTAAACTCATCGGCCAGATGCTCCGCCATCCAATCCGTGATCCGCTGCAACTTGAAGCCCGGCAGCGCGGCGGTGTCGCCGCGCGCCTTGTCGGTAAGGGCGGTGTAGTGGCGGGCGAGATGGACAGCGATGGCCTGACCGATTCCACGAACGAATAGGCGGCTGGACGTCTTGCGCTGCGCCTCCTCCCTGAGCTTCGCCAAGAGCGGCACCAATTCCTGATCCTCGAAACCGGATAGATCGCGGAGCTTTGCGTGTTGCGCGTTGGCGCCGAAAATTTCTTCAAGTGCTTCGGCGAAAAGCGGCAGGCTGAGCAAGACGAGCACCACCTCGAATGGTTCGGCACTGAGTGTCTTCCAGCGAAAATCGTAGGGCGCTCCGGCTGCGGTAAGATACATCGATCCCTTCTTGAGATGGGTCGTGAACCACGGACCGTTATTTTCGCGCTCCTGGGCCTCCGCTTCTCCCGATGAGATCCAGACAATGAACGGTTCGGTCACGGACGGCATCGTGAAAACGTCCGTGACCGGGGGAAGCGAGACGACGGAAAGGCGGACATCTTTCCACGCCGGCCCTTTGCCGGTCGCGATCTTCTTTCCGATGGCGTATCCATCGATCGCGTCTGCTGAGGTTGTCTCGGGAACGGGCATCTCGGGCGGAAGAGACCGGGATCAAACGATTCCGGGCCGCCGATGACAACAGTTGCTTGTGCCGTATTTCAGCCGGCTTGGGGTGACGCGCAGACCCGGTTCCATTCGTTTTGCGCAGCATACTCGATCCGTATCGCGACTCGGCAAAGATCATCGAGGCGTCGGATCTGGACTACACGATCATCCGACCTGCGTGGCTGAACAATCGCGACGAGATCGCCTACGCCACCACGCGCAAGGGCGAGCCATTCAAGAACGCGGATGACCAGGTTTCGCGCAAGAGCGTGGCAGACCTCGTCGTGAAATTGGCGACGACTCCCGGACTCGAAATCCGGGGCAGCCTCGGGGTTCATAAATCGCCATAGTCAACCCCGACCCAGGGGGGTGGCCGCGCCGCACAATCGCGCAAGATCGGAACAGGTGGAGCAAGACCGCATGCGACGCGCACCCCTATCTCGGTTAATCTAGGCACCCCAACTCCAAGCGGCTCGCCTCAGCCCGACGAGGACGATTCGGCCCCCCAACTTTCCATATGAATACCACTCCGACAACAAAGCCACGCGCCTACTCCGTCAAAGCCTACGCCGCCACCAGCGCCACGTCGCCGTTGGCTGCATCCTCCATCCCACGTCGCGAGCCCACGCCGCGCGATGTGCAAATCGAGATTCTTTTCTGCGGCATTTGCCACTCCGACGTTCACTTCGCGCGGAACGAGTGGAGTAGTCTGATGCAGACCGTCTATCCCTGCGTCCCGGGGCACGAGATCGTGGGTCGCGTCACCAAGGTTGGGTCCGCCGTCACGAAGCATAAGGTCGGTGATCTGGTCGGCGTTGGATGCATCGTCGATGCCGACATGAGCTGCCCGCATTGCCGCGCCGGAAACGAACAGTTCTCACCCACCCAGGTCTGGACCTACGGCGGCACCGACAAGCATCTCGACCTTCCCACCTACGGCGGCTACTCGGAAGGCATCGTCGTCGACGAGCATTTCGTGCTGAAGGTGCCGACCAACCTGCCGCTCGCCGGAGTCGCCCCGCTGCTCTGCGCCGGCATCACCACTTACTCGCCCCTGCGCCACTGGAAAGTCGGACCGGGCATGAAGGTCGGTGTCGTCGGTCTCGGCGGCCTTGGCCACATGGGGGTGAAGTTCGCCCGCGCGTTCGGTGCTCACGTCGTGGTTTTCACCACGTCGCCGTCGAAGGTGGACGACGCGCTGCGATTGGGCGCGCACGAGGTCGTGATCTCCCGAAACCCGGACGAGATGAACAAGCACGCAAGCAGCTTCGACTTCATCCTCAACGCCGTCGCCGCGCTCCACGATGTTAATACGCTGCTCGGGCTGCTCAAGGTTGACGGCACGATGACTCTGCTCGGCGCGCCCGAAAAGCCACACGCCGTCTCCGCTTTCCCGTTACTGCTCGGTCGCCGCAGTCTCGCGGGCTCGCCCATCGGCAGCATCGCCGAGACCCAGGAGATGCTCGATTTCTGCGGTCAGCACAACATCACCGCCGACGTCGAAGTGATCCCGATCCAGAAGCTCAACGAAGCCTACGACCGCATGGCCAAGGGCGACGTGAAATACCGCTTCTCCATCGACATGTCCTCCCTCAAGTCCGGCTGACAAGAAGCACCGGGCAAAGAATCCCCCCATATCAATTCAAAGGAACCAGCTATGAAATACGTAAAATTCGGAAACGCAGGCGCAGACGTCTCCAAAATCTGCCTTGGCATGATGAGCTTCGGCAAGCCGGGCAGCGAAAACGGCCTCTTCCCGTGGGCCCGCGACTTCGATGAAGCCAAGCCCATCTTCAAGAAGGCCGTCGATCTCGGTATCAACTATTTCGACACCGCCAATGTTTACCAGCTCGGCACGAGCGAGGAGGTCAGCGGCAAACTCTTCCGTGAGTTCGCACTGGACCGTGACGACATCGTTGTGGCCACCAAGGTGCGCATGGAAATGCGAGCCGGAAAGCCGAACGGCAGCGGACTTTCGCGCAAAGCGATTCTGAGCGAGATCGACAAGAGCCTGCGACGCTTGGGCCTGGACTACGTCGATCTCTACACCATCCACCGTCTCGACCCGTTGACGCCCATGGAGGAAACCATGGAAGCGCTGCACGACGTCGTGAAGAGCGGCAAGGCGAGATACATCGGTGCTTCCACCATGTATGCCTGGCAGTTCGAGCGCATGCAGAACATCGCCGAAACGAACGGCTGGACGAAGTTCGTCGCCATGCAAAACCACTACAACCTGATCTACCGCGAGGAAGAGCGGGAGATGATTCCGCTGTGTCAGGACCGCAAGATCGCCCTGACTCCTTGGAGCCCGTTGGCCGGTGGTCGTCTGGCGCACGCGTGGGGGACAATGACGCCGCGCGTGAAGATCGACCAAGTCTCCAAGTGGGTCTGGGATGGCACCAACGCTCTGGACAAGGTCGTCGTCGATAACGTGGAACAGATGGCTAAGGCGCGCGGCGTTTCGATGGCCCAGTTGTCGCTGGCGTGGATGTTGAGCAAGCCCTTCATCACCGCCCCCATCGTCGGCACGACCGCCGTCAAGCACGTGGAAGAAGCCGTCGCCGCGCTGGACATACAACTCACCAACGACGAAATCCTGGCGCTCGAAAAACCCTACGTGAACCATCCCGTGCTGGGCATGATGTAAGTGCTGCGAATGCCACATCGCCAAAAGCAATGAGAGCTACGAACGACAAATGAGAGGATTGGAGGCAGTCCTCCTTTTGTTCGTGGCGGCCGTTGCTCTGGCTGGGTTGGCCCGGCGCGTAGGCACACCGTATCCGGTTCTCTTGGCCATCGGCGGCGCGTTGCTCGCATTCCTGCCTGGCGCGCCGCAGCTCACCGTTCCGCCGGAACTGGCGTTGGCGCTCTTCGTCGCGCCGGTGCTGCTGGACGCCGCCTACGACACCTCGCTCCGGGATCTTCGCGAAAATTGGATACCCGTGGCAGGGCTGGTGGTGTGCGCGGTCAGCCTCACGACGGCGGCAGTCGCATTCATCGCGCACACTTTCCTGCCGGGGATGCCGTGGGCGGCCGCCATCGCTCTCGGCGCGGTCGTCGCTCCTCCCGACGCCGTCGCAGCGACGGCTGTGCTCCGCCAGTTGCGCCCGCCGCATCGCATCCTGACGATTCTGGAGGGCGAGAGTTTGCTGAACGACGCAAGCGCGCTCTTGATCTACCGACTGGCCGTCGGCGCGGTGGCCGCTGGCGGATTTTCCCTCACGGCAGTCGCGCCGACGTTCCTGCTTGCCGTCATCGGCAGTCTGATCGCCGGTCCCGCGCTCGGTTGGCTCACCTTGAAGTCGATGACCAAGGTGCAACACATCCCGAGTGCGATCATCATCCAATTTCTCAGCACGTTTGGCGTCTGGATTCTGGCGGAGCACGTGGGACTCTCTGGCGTGCTGACAATGGTTAGCTACGCGATCACCGTCGCACGGAAAGCACCTGAACGGCTCTCGGCACGTAAGCGCATTCCCACCTTTGCGGTTTGGGAAACGACGGTTTTTGCGCTCAACGTCCTGGCCTTCGTTTTCATCGGCCTGCAAATCCGGCCGATCTTCTCCAAGCTGAATGCGGCCGACTGCGGTCGATACCTTGGTGTCGCGCTCGCGGTCCTGGCGACGGTGATTCTCGTCCGTTTCGTGTGGCACATGCCTTTCAACGCGCTCGTGCGTTGGAAATATCGCCGCTTCGGTTTCCACCCGCCGCGCCCGATGCAACAGCCCACCCTCGGCAGCGGCCTGGTGATCTCGTGGTCGGGCATGCGCGGCATCGTTACCCTAGCAGCGGCGATGGCGTTGCCGGCGGATTTCCCCTACCGCGACTTCATCGTCCTCACAGCGTTTTCCGTCGTGCTCGGCACTCTAGTGATTCAGGGCCTGACTTTGAAACCGCTGATGCGAGCACTGCGCCTGAGTGATGACGATCCGGTCGGCCGGGAAACCCGCGCTGCACGTGAGTGCGCTTTGCGAGCCGGACTCGCCAGTCTCGCCTCCGATTCCTCGCCGGAATTCGAATCGGTCCGATACATCTTCACGACACGCTTCGGCAACGACTCCCACGATGGAACTGACCGCGCCGGGAACACGGCCCACAGCGAGGGTTTCCAGCGAGCCTTGCGTGCAGCGCGAGAAGGAGTCTCTGCCTTGCGTGCCAACGACGAGATCGGCGACGACGCCTTTCGGCAGGTGGAAGAAGAGTTGGACTGGCTCGAAATGAGCGACCGCCAGAGAGACGAGTAAGGCGACCCGTCGACTCGACCGACCGACACCAATCGAATGCTCGCGTTGCTCGTTTTCTTCTAGCGACTGCCAGCGCTGATTTCCCCATTCTACACCCGGTCAAGGTCGTATCGCTGCGCGATCTCCACCACGCGCAAACGTTCCGCTTCCCCCTCGTTGGTCTCGCTGCGCGGGACACGGCCTCGGCGCTCCACCAGCGCTTTGACTTTCGGGTGTGCGGCGAAAATCGCCAATCGGCAGTAGGCGATAAGGTCACGAACCGTGACACACGCCCCACGGGCCGAACGGCATCAAACCATGTCCTGTGAAAATCCGTTCGGTGAAACCATCTACTCCTACTCCCGCTTACAAGCCATCGAGGACGGTATCCCCAGCTCCCTGGCCGTGTGCTCTGCCGACCGCCCGCTGCTCCGCCACAGCCTCACCGCCTCTTGCTTGAACAGCTTCGTCATACTGCCGGGGCTTCGCCCCGGCTTCCTTCTTCTTTGTCATCGTTGGTCCCTTTGTTTGGGCCCAACCCGTGTCCGTCAAATCGGGGCAACCTCAGCCTGCGGTGGAGCCGACTATCGGACACCTAAAAGCGATCACCGCCTGGATGCGCAACCGCTTGACGAGAACTTCCAGCGACGCCCTCAACGTGTCCCTCGACGTCGCAGCCATGAACTTCGCAGATGCTTCCGCGCTTCGTTTTGGCCTTTTGGCGTCTTCTCTCCGTAGTCCTATTCCGGCCGGTTCCTTTAATCCGCTTTGCGTAAACCGACTTCTTCAGGATCGACTAGGTCGGTATATGTTTCCCCTCCGCCGCCCCCGGCCAGAAATCGTGCAGCGTCTGCTCCCGACGTTGCCTGGCTTCTGGGTGTTCTTTGTCTGCACCGTCTTCGCGGCCAACGATCCGGGCGGCGGCGCCGCCGGGGTCGGCGCGAATGCCACGCTGTCCTCCACTTCGACCACCGTCACCCTCGACAACGGCGTCATCAACGCGATCATCGACAAGGCCTCCGGCAAGGTTACGAGCTACAAGCTCAACGGCACCCAGATGGTGGATACCGCCAATCCCGTTTATTACAGCATGGACGGGGGCGCGAGTTATGAGCAGCCGAGCGGTTGCGTCTACTCGGTGACGACCCAGACCACCGACATGGTGGACATCTCGTGCAAGCGCACGTGGAGCGCCAGCGCCGGCTACAAGCATATCTTCGACATCGATCTCCACTACGTGCTGCGCCGCGGCGATACCGGGCTCTACGCCTACGCCATCCTCGACCATCCAGCCTCCTATCCGGCCGCCACCGTCGGCGAGTGGCGCATCGTCTGGAAGCTCCCGCGCACCTCCACTACATTCACTTTCGAGCGCGCCTATGTCGACGCCCTGCGCAACTGGGAGATGCCTTCATACTACGACTATCAACTGTCGTCGCCCACGAGCATCGCCGAGATCGTGAAACTAAACACCGGCGTGCGCGCCGGCAAATACGACGGCAAGTATTCCTACGCCGCGCGCTACTTCGACATCGGCACCTGGGGCCACGCCAGCAACATCGCCAAAAAGGGCGTATGGTTCGTCCTTGGCGGACACGACTATTTCAACGACGGCCCTGCCAAGCAGGACCTTACCACGTCCGAGAGCTACATCCTCATGCACTTTGGCCGGAACCACTACAACGCCTCCGGCATAAGCGTCGCCGCCGGCGAGGCCTGGCGAAAAATGTTCGGCCCTTTCCTGCTGTATTGCAACAGCACTACGGCGACGAGCAATGCTGGAGACGCCCTCTGGGCCGACGCCAAGGCCCAGGTCGCCGCCGAGAAAGCCGCCTGGCCCTATTCGTGGCTCGTTAACACCGACCATCCCTCGGCCAGCGGACGCGGAACCGTGACCGGAAAACTGATCATCAACGACCCCCTCAAGCCCGGCGTGAGCGGAGCCGGCGCCCGCGTCGGCCTCGCCGCCCCCGAGGACTCCGCCGGCAACTGGCAGTTCCAAAGCAAGGGCTACCAATACTGGGCCGTAGCCGACGCCTCGGGGAATTTCACGATTTCCGGAGTCCGTCCCGGATCCTACACGCTCTACGCCTTCAACGACGGCGTCGTCGACGAATACTCCAAGACGGCCGTCGCCGTGACTGCCGGCGGCGTCAACGCCCAGGGCACGCTCACCTGGACCGTCACCCACCCGGGATCGAGCATCGCGTGGGAAATAGGCACGCCCGATCGCACCGCAAAGGAGTTCCGCCACGGTAACGACTACTTCGAGCCCTTCCTCTGGGACGGATTCTCGGCCGAGTTGCCCAACCCGCTTGTCTACACGGTCGGCGTCAGCAACCCCGCTACCGACTGGAATTATGTCCACACTCTCTACGCCACCAAGGATGCGAATGGCGTCACCACCGCCGTGCCTTGGAACTGGAAGGTAAACTTCACTCTGCCCGCCGTCCCCGCCAGCGGCAACGCCGTCCTCACCGTCGCCGTCGCGAGTTCAAACTACGCCCGCCTCTGGCTCACTCTCAACGACGAGCCAAACGCCTTCGCGCGTATTTCCCCGCCCGTCGACGGCGGCAACGCCCTCCTCCGCCAGGGCATACACGCCAAATACTGTCGCGTCGACATAAGCATCCCCGTCTCCCGTCTCAAAATCGGCGCCAACTCCTTCACCTTCGGCTTCAATGGCTCCGACCAGTCTACACATGTGATGTATGACTACCTGCGGCTTGAGCTACCGGCCTTTCCTCCGCCTCCGCCCTCCTCCGGTCGCACCGTCACTTGGAAGGGCGGCGCCACCTCCGCCGCCAACACCTGGGACAACGGTGCGACCGCCGCCTGGATCGAATCCGCCACTCTCTCCGCGACCGCCTTCGGCACCGGCGACAAAGTGGCATTCGACGACACCGGCTCCAACGTTACCGGTCTCACACTCAGCGCCCCGGTCGAGCCGGAAAAAATCACCGTGTCCGGCGCGAAAAACTACGCCCTCGCCGGCATTGGCGAACTGCGCGGCCAGATGAGCCTTATCAAATCCGGCTCCGGCTCCTTCACGCTCACGCCCGCCTCTCTCTCGCTCGCCGGCGGCGCCACCATAGCCGGCAGCCCGATCGTCACCGTGACCAGCACGGCGGGCGCGCTCGCGGGTCTGTCCATCACTGGCACCGGCGTCCCCGCCGGAACCCGTATCCAGACCGTAGATTCAGCCACCCAGCTTACCCTCTCCGCCAACGCCACCGCATCCGGCTCCGCGATCACTTTCGCCGTCGGCGGAGTCCATGCTTTCACCGGAACAACCACCATCACCGGCGGCGCGATCGCCTTCGGTAGCGACTCGGCCAACACCAACGGTCTCGGCACCAGCGATGTGAGCCTGCAGGGCGGCGCGCTTACCATGTATACGCGGTCAAACAATCCAGTCAGCAGCACCGGCGCGTGGAATATCGACGTGCCCGCCGCATCCTCCGGCACGCTCAACGCCGGCTGGCGCTGCACGCTGACCGGCAAGCTCACCGGCGGCGGCATCCTGAACTACGCCCTGCCTTCCGGCGCCGCCCGTGCCGATCTCAAGGGTGACTGGTCCGGCTTCACCGGCCGCGTCAATGCCACCGCCCCGGTCGGCTCCTCCGCCGATTTCCGCATGGCGCTCGACTACTCCTGGCCCGGCCTGCCCGCCGCCGCGCTCAACCTTGGCGCGGGCGTCACCGCTTACTACTCGGGTATCGTCAATTCAGGTCTCGGCACCGTTGTGAGCATAGGAGAGCTCTCTGGCTCGGGAGGACTCAAGGGCGGCGCCACAGGCGGCCGGCAGATCACTTACCGTATCGGAAGTTTGAACACAGACGCCTCCTACTCTGGCGCCATTTCGGAGCAGACCAACGGTCTCACCAATCTGGTGAAGGTCGGCGCCGGAATCTGGACCTACTCCGGCGCCGCCACCATAAACGGGTCCCTCGATGTGCAGGCCGGAACGCTCCGCCTGGCCGGATCGCTTGCCGCCTCCGGCTCATCCGTCACCGAGATTGAGGATTCCGCGTCCCTCTCGCTTGCCGGCGGCTCCCATGCCGCCGGGACCGTCCATGTCGGCGCCGGCGGGACGCTTTCCGGTCACGGCGTGCTCACCGCCGCCGTCGTCAACGACGAGGCCGTCTCCGTCTCCGGCGGCTTACTATCGGTTACCGGTGACTTCGCGCACAACGGCTCCCTCGCCGTCTCCGGCGGTTCCCGTCTTTCCGTGACCGGCGCGTTCACGGCGGATACCGCCTCGACGTGGCGCGCCGAGCTCGCAGCCAACGCCACGACCGCAGACGCGCTTGGCGTCGTCGTCGCCGGCAGCGCCTCGCTCGGCCAGGGCGCCAAGCTCGACCTCGGCTTCGCCGCCAACGGGTCCGCCGTCGATTTCTCCTCTGGCTTCTGGACGTCCGCACGCTCCTGGCCCGTGCTGAGCGCCGGCTCCATTTCGGGCACGCTCTCCCTTGGATCGGTCGGCCCCGATTCTCTCGGCCGCGCCACATCCGCCTATGGCGCCTTCTCCCTGCAAACCAACGCCACCGGCGCCACGCTTTCCTGGATGCCGTTCTCCGCGTTTGAGCGCTGGCAGATCCAGTGGTTTGGATCCACCACCTCGCCGGCCGCGGCGGCGAGCGCCGACCCTGACGGCGACGGCCAGGCCAACTCCACCGAGCAGATAGCCGGCACAGATCCCACCGACCCGCGCTCGCGTTTCGTTCTCTCCATCTCCTCCGTCCCGGGGGCCTTGCAGCTCTCCTGGCCCGCCGTCGTCGGCCAGACCTACCAGGTTCAGTTCTGCTCGGACCTAGCCATCGAAGGATGGACTCCGGTAGCCAGCCTCACCGCCACCGGCTCCACTGCCACCTACGCCCCCGCAGCCTCTGGCGAGACGCGCCGCTTTTTTCGCGTGAGCACGCCTGCGCCCTGAGCCGAGATCATGCGGTTGCAAGGCGTCCCGCTTCATCGCGTTCTAGGGGTGACCACTCGAAAATGCCGCTTGAGGATCCGCGCCTCGTCGGCCCCCTCGTCGGCGTGGTCGTCCGGATTCACCGAGGTTCCGACTCGGAAGAAGGGCCGGTAGGCATCCTTCAGGGGGCCGGACTGCGCCGGCTTGGCGAGCAGGGAGCCGGCACCGATCAAAACAAACGCACAAGCCGGCGCGCCCAGCGGGCCCCGGCGCGGAAAGATGTCGTGCAGATTCGCCTCACGAAGCCGGATTCGGTTTCGCCGCGCTCGGATCGCCCGTCGACGCGGGGGCGCGGTCTTCCGAGGCGCGAGGGCCGAGCAGCTCCGTGAGCAAGGGCTCCAGCGCGCGCGCCCATATCTCGTAGCCTTTGAGCGAGAGATGCAGCTGGTCCACGGTCACGCCGTCGAAGAGTTTGCCGTTCTTGTCAGCCAAACGATCGTTGATGTCCAGGAAGCGGACCTTGTTTCCGTCCGCGAGTCGGGCGATGGCGCGATTGGCCTCGGCGATCAATCCGTTGCTCGCGGGGCTGTCGTCGCGGGGAAAGATCGCCATGACGATGATCGTCGCCTCGGGCGCCTTGGCGCGGCAAGTCTCGACCAGCGCGGCCACTCCCTCGGCGGCGTCCGCCGCCCGCTCGGGCTTGTCGCCCTTGCCGATGTTGTTGGTTCCCGCGAGGAGGACGATCACCTTCGGGTTCACGCCGTCCAGCTCGCCGTTGCGGATGCGCCAGAGCATGTGCTGCGTGCCGTCGCCGCCCCAGCCGAAGTCGCCCGCGTTCCAGCCATGGAAGTTCTTTTTCCAGTGGGCGAGAAACTCGGGATAGTCGGTCGCGCCCCAGCGGCGTGTGATCGAGTCGCCGAGGAAGTAGAGGTCGATCTTCCCCGAACGCGCCTTCGCGACCATCCGCTCGTGCCCGATCCGCCCGTTCTCGCTCCAGGGCGGATAGGCGGGATGTCGCGAGGGCTCGGCGCCGAGCGATCCACAAACCGACGCGCCGATCAGCAGGGACGATAAAAAGGGGCGCCGGGATCTTTTCATAAAACGTCAGGAACGGAGTGCGCTCAGGCGGAGAAACGCGCGCGACGTTCGGCAAGCTCGCGCCCGATGCGGAGGTTTAGCTCCTTCGTGATCGGGTAGCGGAGCAGGACGACGACCGCGATGGCCAGGCAAACGGCCGGATAGACGGCCGCGGTCATCCGAATGCCCTGCAGGCTCGCGGCGGCCGTCTCCGATCCCTCGGTGAATCCGTGCGCGGCGAGCACCTGCCCGCCGACAAAGCCGCCGACTCCGAGACCCGCCTTCAACGCAAACACCACGCCGGCGAAAACGAAGCCCGTCGCGCGGCGTCCCGTGGTCCATTCGCCGTAATCCGCCGCGTCCGCGATCATCGACCAGAGCAGCGGAATCGTCGGCCCGTAGGCGGCAGCCCAGACCAGGCCCTGGAAAAACTGCATGCCGATCGCGTTCGCCGGGATGAAATACAGCCAGAGCGTCGCGGCGCCGGTCAGCGCGAGGCACACGGCAAACACGCCGAGCTTGCCGAAGCGTTGCGAAAGCGGTTTCGACATCAGCACGCCGAGGATCGTGACCGCGCTGCCGCACATGTTGAAAAAGCCAAACCCGACCGCCTGCACGTTCGAGAGGTCCGGCCGGATGAGATAGCCCACCGAATCCAGGATCCGCTGCCAGCCCGCCGGCTCGCCGACCGCCGCCTGCACGAAGCCGGCCTTGCGCATGAATTCGCCAAGCGCGGCGTGATCGACGACAAACTGGGTGAACAAGGGCAGCGAGCCGCCGCGCACCGAAAGCATCATGAAGATCGCGATCGTCGCGACGAACAGCACGACCCAGGGCCGGTTGGCGAAGGCGTCGGCCAAGTCCTGTTTCACCGAGCTCTTCTGCCCGGGGTCGGGCTGCACGCGTTCCTTCGCGGAGAAAAAGGTGACCACGAAACACACGACCGTGATCGCCGCGAAGACGCCCATCGTGATCGACCAGCCTTTCGCGTCGTTGCCGCCGCCAAACTTCTCGACGAGAGGCCAGGTCATGCCGGACACGATGAAACCGACGACCATCGCGGCGAAGAAGCGATAGGTCGACAGGCTGGTGCGCTCGTTGACGTCGCCCGTCATCACGCCGTTGAGCGCGCAATACGGCACGTTGTTCACCGTGTAGACCGCCATCAGCCCGAGATACGCGGCCCAGGCGTAGAGCAGCTTCCCTTGCGGCCCCAGATCAGGCGTCGTGAAAGCGGCCCAGAAAACCAGGGCGAAGGGCACGGCCGACCAAAGCAGCCACGGCCTGAAACGTCCCCATCGGGATTTCGTCCGATCCGCGATGATTCCCATCAAAGGGTCGGTCACCGCGTCGAACAGTCGTCCGATCAGGAACAGCCAGCTCGCCGCCGCCACGCTGATGCCAAAGACCTTCGAATAAAAGGTCATCTGGAAGACCATCAGCGTCTGAAAGACGAAGTTGGCCCCCGCGTCGCCCAGCGCATAGCCGGCTTTTTCGCGGAAGGAGAGTTTGACGGAGTGGGTATCGCTCATCGGGGCAGAAAAGAGAATCGTGCCAGCCGTTTACCGGACGCCGTCCCCCGCCCCGCCACGCACGCGTCTCCGACGTCAAATGTTGGCGCAAAGGACTGAAAACGGCGAATCACCGGAGGGCGGGGCTGGGATAAGGCGGAGGAAAGCTCGTCCGAACAAGAGCCGGGCGACAAGAGGACATCGGGAAATCAGAGCCGGGAAATCCGCTCAATCGCCCGCTGAGTCTAATAATAGCGCAAAGACCGAGGCCCGGGCGCCCAAAGAACGCCGGCCGGAGGCTCGCGGCTCACGGAGCGAACAGCGCGAGATCGATCGCCTCGGCCATCGCCGAGTAGCCGGCGGGGGTGATGTGCAGATTGTCGGAGTTATAGGCGGGCGACAGGTTCACCGGGTTCGCCGGGTCGCGCACCGCCGCGTCGAAGTCGATGCAGGCGTCGTAAACTCCGCTCGTGACGGCCGTCGTGCGGATCCACTGGTTGATCGATTGGCGCGCGGTCTCGTGGTCCGCCGAGTAGTAGCCGCTGCCGCCGAAGGGCGTGAGGGTGGCCCCGTAGACCTTGAGCCCCCGCGCCCGAGCCTGGGCGGCCATGCTCGTGTAGGCGGAGACTAGGTTGTTGACGATGGTCGCGGGCGCGGCGCTCGATCCGCCCATGTCGTTCACCCCGATGAACACGACGACCCAGCGCGCGCCGCTTTGATCGAGGACGTCTCGGCGAAAACGGTCCTGAGCCAACGAAATGCCCGTGCCGCCGATGCCGACATTGCCCACCGCGACGTCCACCGTGGCCGCGTTGCCCGCGAGACGGCCGGCGAGGAAATCGGTCCATCGATCATTCCCGTTGGTCGTCGATCCGCGGCCGTCCGTGATCGAGTCGCCGATCGCGAGCACCGTGCCGGAACCGGCCGCAGGGGCCAGAACCTCCAGCCCGGTGATCACATACCATCGATCGGTTCGCGTCGCCCCGTTCATCGTCGGCGCCGCGACCACGTCGCCGTTCTGGATAAACGAGGTGGTCCGCGAGCCGCCGTGGCCGGTGATCACCGTGCTGGAAACCGCGCCGAAATGCACGCTCACCGCGACCAACGCCAGTGGCGTCAGGTCGAAAAGGAGCGGATCCGAATATAGCACGCCACCCGGCGGAACGACCGCGCCCGGCGCCCCGCGAAAGCGCAGGGCCCGCGAAGTGCCCGCGTCGACCTCGCCCGATCCCAGCTGGCCCGTGGCGCAGGCCAAAGCCGCGGCCTGGATTGTCACCGGGGAACTGCCGTAAGCATTGGAAAACCGAAAACGCACCAGCCCTCCGCCGATGGAGACGCGCACGAATTGGCGGAGCGTGTTGTGGGCGAGCGGCGCGGGCGGCAGGTTGTCCGCGCTCGTCGACTGCGGCGCGGTCGTCCAGGTGGTCACCCAGCGCCCTTCGCCCCCCCGGGCGACGAACGGCGCAAGGCCAAACCAGACGCAGAAGCAAATGCCCGCGACGGGACGGGCCGCCCGGGTCATGAGTGAAAGGAGAAAGCGCATGGGCGGATAAATTCAGGGGTTCGTGCGCAGTCGGAAAAAGCGACGCGGCGCGCCTTGGAGAAGCTCGGTGTAGATCAGGCGCCCGCTGGCGTCCGCCGGAGCGGCGAGCACGGCCTGCCACGAGACGGGCGCGGCCAGGTCCGAGGTCGCTTCGATCACGTAGTTGGAAAATGGACCTCCCCGCCCCGTCACGGTCAGGGTCGGCGCCCCGCCGCCGAGGGACGCGGCGGAAATCTCGGCGGAGACCGGCAAAGGAACCCCGAAGACAACACCGGTCCCGCCCGGCCCGCCCGCGACCGCCGAGCCGTAGAGCATGTCGCCGACACGCAATAACTCCGCGACCGGATACGCGCCCCGGGCGTTCACGCCGCCCGCGCCCAGGGGCTCGAAGTGATGCAGCGTGCGCAGGACGGGGTCGGTCACATCGAGCGAGAAAACCAGCCCGGTTCCGCCCGCGCCTCCCGCGGCTGCCGCGCCGAAAAGCACATTACCCGAAGCCTCCAGCCGCCCGACCACCACCGCGCCGTCGGCGTTTACGCCCGTGGCCGGATCCGTCTCGGAGAAGTCGTGCAGCACGGAAAATGCGTCCCCGATCGTCGATAGCGCATAGAGAACGCCCCGCCCGCCGCTTCCCCCGCCCACGGTGGCTCCGTGCAAACGACCGCCAAGCACGACGAGCCCGTTTCCGGGAAACGCGCCGCCGGAGTTCGTCGCGGTCGCGGCGTCAAGCGGAGCAAAGGCGTGCAACACCGAGTAGGCGGCTCCCGAAGTATCGATCGCGAACACGACGCCCGTTCCGCCTGCGCCACCGACGGAGGCGACGCCGTAAAGCGTCGATCCCGAAAGGGTCAGCCCGCCGCAAGGCTGCGCGCCGTCGACGTTGTATCCAGTTACGGGCGACAGTGCGCCGAACTCTTTCAGCACCGTAAAACCCGTTCCGTCGATTCCGAGGGAAAACAGGACGCCCTGCCCGTTGGCGCCGCCGAGCGGGGCGGTTCCGTAAAGCGTGGTTCCGGAGAGCACGAGCGGCCCGGTCGGCGCGGCGCCGCCGACGTTCAGCCCGGTGTGGGGCGCGAGCGCGGCGAAGCTCCGCAGCACCGTGAGCGTGCCGTCGGCGTTCCTCCGGAAAACCGTGCCGGTGCCGTTCGCCCCGCCCGCTTTCGACACGCCATAGAAAATCCCCGTCGCCCCGGGCGTCAGACCGCCCTCCGGCCGGCCGGGACCGATTTCCGCCGGCAGGGTGTTGATCGCGTCGAACGCCGCCCCGTCCGGGCCGAGCCGGTATATCGTCCCTGCGCCTTGAAGACCGCCTCCCGTCGCAAGCCCCCACAGCAAGCCGTCTCGCAACACCAACGCGGACGCGGGCTGTGCGCCTTCGAAATTCGTCGCCTTGTAGGGCTCGTCGAAGCGGTGGAGCGCCATGCCGTCCGCGCCCGCGTAGCTCGCGGTCGGCGGACGCTCCGGCAGGACGCCCGACTCCAGTTCCGCCACCGTGAGCGGCACGTCGGCCGGCGCGAAGGCGAGTTTATCGATATAGAAGCCGTCCTCGCGCGAACCGATCTGGAAGGTTTTCTTCAGCGCGCCCTCGTCGACCGTGAAAAAGGTGCCGAACTTCACCCATTTCCACACCTGCGCGCCCGCCGATCCTCCGCCGACGACGATCTGGTCCGACGCGCCGGTGTAGCCGGTCTCGACGAGTCCCGAAAGCACCGCGACCCAGTCGGATCCGGTCGTGGGAGACTTCGCGCCAAAGCTCGCCGCGTAGAAGAAGCTGTCGTCGTTGAAGGTGCCCGGCCCCACGTAAACCCGAAGGTAAAGCTGATAAACATCCGCGTTGGGGAAGTCGACGGAGTAGCTCGCCACCCGGGATGCGGCGCCCGGCGTGAAAGCGCTGTTGTTCGACGCGGGGGAGATCGCGGTCGAGCCCGCCACGGTCGACACGACATAGTCGGAACCGAGCGCCCCGGACTCCGTCTCGATCAGCGGAAAAGTCGCGCCGCCATAGGCCGACACGCGCAGCCCGTTCACAAAGATGTTTGGCAGTCCGCCCGCGCCGCCCGTCGCCGCCGCGCCGGTCAGGCGCATCACGCCGGCGGAGTCCGTCTTCGCGGTGAGCGTCGTGACATAGTTGGCGAGACTTGCCGGCGCCGGCGAGGTCGCGCCGTCGAACGCGCTGCCGGCGCTGTTTCCGGTCACGGAATCGGTCCACGTCACCGCGCGGTTGCCGGTCGAGTTGAAGTCATAGCCCCAGATCTCGACCGTGTATTTGGTGTCGGCGGCAAAGCCGGAGAGCGTGGCCGTCGCCTGCGCGCCGCCCGCGGTGCTGTTGGCGACGAACCAAAAATCGCGCCACATCGTCGCGTCGGCGGGAAACTGCGCCGCGTTGCGATCCCGGTCCTGCCCGTCCCCTGTCGTTGCAAGCACGAGGCCGCGCACCCCGTCGCTTCCGCTGATCGTATCGGCGTTGTCCGACGATCCGGTAACCGCCACCCAGCCCGAGGCCGTCGGCGAAGCGCCGATGTTGTCGACGACGTCAAATTGCACGATCGCCGCCGATGCGGCCGATGTGATCGCGATCCCAAACAGGCGCAGAAGAAGCGGACGAATTGCGAGGCGGGGTAGTCTCATGATCAACGATGCGCGACGCCGGCGCAGGTCCGGGTCGCAAGCGAGGAGGGGGCGTGCATCCCAGCGAACCAAAGACCGGCGCCGCCACATCCGCGGCGCGCTAAAAATAGACCGGAGACGGAGCTTGGTCGCCACATGCTGCTCTAACGTTAGCGCGGATCGCCTCTTGAGCCCGTCACCGGGCGACGGAATCTGTGTCGTCAATCCGGCCGCCACCCCCGACCGCCAGGCGTCCGCCCCCCCGCCCCACCTCGCGCTTGTTCGATTTGACCCATGAAATCCGCCTTTCTCCGCCGCCTCGTCGCCGCGCTGCTTTTGATCTCCGCCTTTGTCGGGGTCCGCGCTTCGGAACCGACCCAAGCTAGGGAAAAACTCACCTTCGTGGTCGTCCACGGAGCCACCGCCGGCGGCTGGGAATGGAAACGCACCGGCCAGTTTCTCAGCGACGACGGCCACGTCGTCTATCGCGTCACGCTCACCGGCTTGGGCGAACGCAAGCATCTGAACGGCCCCCAAATCGACCTCGAGACCCACATCAACGACGTGGTGAACACCATCCTCTTCGAGGATCTGCATGACGTCGTGCTCACCGGCCACAGCTACGGTGGCATGGTGATCACCGGCGTCATGGACCGCGTGCCCGACCGCATCCGCCACGTCGTTTTCCTCGACGCCGCCGTGCCCGAGGACGGCATGTCCATCTGGGATCTCTTCGGCGGTGCGCGTCCGCCCGGCAACAACATCGTCGACGGCATGATGACCGTCCCGTGGGTCACGGCCGACACCAAGCCGCCCCACAACGTCGCCCAGTCGATCAAGTGCTTCAACCAACCCGTCACCTACAAGAACCCCGCGGCCAAGGCGCTCGACGTGACCTACGTCGCGTTCGTCCCGAAGGACAAATCCGCCGAGGAGCGCGCCAAGACCGACAAGAGCTGGCAGCGTGCCGTCTCCCGCGGCTGGACGATCCGCACTTTCCCCGGCGGCCACGTCGCCCAGCAGGAGGATCCGCGCGGTGTCGCCACGCTCATCGAACAGTCCGTGGGAGATAAAAACCAGCCCCAGGCGGCCGCTTCGCGTTAAGCCCCCGCAACTCGCACGCCATGCGCGGCCCCGCTTTTTCCCTTCGCGTTCTCCTCGGGTTATTCTCTCTCCTCCTGGTCGCGCTCGGAGCGGAGGCGCGAGCGGGGGCGCCGCTCCGCCGCCCCGTCTCCCCGCAACAGCCGATGTGGCTGGTCCACATCGACACCTGGAATTACGCCGATCCGCAAAAGATCATCGCCCTCATCCCGGCCGACATCCGGCCCTTCGTGGTGATGAACATCTCGCTCTCGATCAGCCACGACGAGACGACCAGCCAGTTCCAGGTCGCCGAATACGGCTACGAGGTCGCCAAATCCTGGCTCCGCGCCTGCGCCGAAAACCAGATGTGGGCCATGGTCCAGCCCTCCAGCGGCGGATACAGCCAGTTCTCCGACTTCAATCTCTCGGTCTACGAGGAATTCTACCGCGATTTCCCGAACATGATCGGCTTCAACTACGCCGAGCAGTTCTGGGGCTACGACAGCCCCACCGATCCCCTCTCCGCGAGGTGGGCCGATCGCATCAACCACTTCGCCCGCCTGCTTGAGCTGAGCAACCGCCACGGCGGCTACCTCGTCGTCAGCTGGTGCGGCAACCAGTGGTCCCCCAGCATCAATCCCATCGGCATGCTCAAGCGCGTGCCCGCTTTCGCCGCCGCCTGCCGCGACTACACGGAGAACTACATACTCTGCGAAAAATACACCCAGCAGTCCTACCAGTCGGACATGGAGAGCCTCTGCCTCGGCGCCTGGCTCTCCGGTTACTCGGGCCAATACGGTATCCGCTATGACGATACCGGCTGGACCGACACCACCGGCGAGCACGCCAATTTCACCATGGCCACCTACAGCGCGCCTTTTCTCGAACACGTCATGCTCACCGGCCAGACCGTCATCGACGCGCCCGAGCTCATCTGGACGCAGTGTTTTCGCGAGATCGGCGCCGGCGCCACGACCGACGGCTACACCATGCGACGCTGGGAAACCTTTCCCCAGTTCGACAACGTCAGCGTCGACCTCTTCCGCAAGGTCCTCGACGGCACCGTCCGCATCCCCGGCCGCCGCGAGGTCGTCGACCGCACCAAGATCGTCGTCGTCAACAACGTCAACTCCGGCTCCGCCGACACCATCTACAGCTCCCCCGACACGCTCTTCGAGGGGCTCTACCGCATGGATGGCGACGGAAACCTGCTCAACAACAAGTCCTTCTTCAAAAAGACCGGCCGCTATCCGACCGTCCCGACCGTCTTCCAGCTCGACGACGCCGACGCCAACGCCTTCGCCGTGAAGGTCAACCGATCCGCCTACGCCACTCGTTGGCCGACCGTCGCCGCCAAGACCGCCGAGTTCGACGCGCTTTTCCCGCAGGAATACACCGGCGACCTCTACGCCGGGCGCCTTGAGAACGGTTGGGTGACCTACAACCCCTTCAAGACCGGCCAGACCGCCAGCGCCAGCATCCCCTTCAAATACAACACCTGCGACCGCATGGAGCTCTCCTACGCCCAATACACCGCGGGCGTCGTGAAGGAATACGCCGACCGCGTCACCTTCTACCTCAGCAACTACGACAACGTGCTCAACACCGGCCTCAAAACCGACACGATCACCATCCACGGCGCCACCTCGGAACCGACCTGGTCCTACGTCGAGCGAGGCAACCATCAGGCCAGCGTGATCACGAAGACCTGGAGCGGCGGAGTCTTCACCTTGAGCGTCCAGCACAACGGCCCGCTCGACATCACCGTGAACTGCTCCGGCGCCGCCGCCGGCCGCCTCGCCGCCTACACGCCCGCCGCCATCTCCGCGCCGGCCCGCCCCTCGTTCTACGTCGGCCCGCGCCAATACGAGGCCGAGTGCTTCGATTACAAAAACATCGGCGGCATCGTCCGCGGCGGCAACACCGGCGCCATCCGCAACTACACCGGCCAGGGCTACCTTCAGTTCGGCACCGGGGCCGGGTCCGCCGTCCGCGACACCGTCAGCGTTCCCAAGACCGGCGCCTACCGGCTAGAAACCCGCTACGCCGTCACCGGCGCCGACATCGGCTCCGTCGATCTTTACGTGAATGGCGCCAGAGTCGGCACTCCCGTCTTCGCCCAGACGCCCACGCTTAGCGACTGGGCGGTCCTCAAACAGACCGTCTCCCTCAACGCCGGCGCCAACACCATCGAGTTTCGCGCGACCGCGACCCGGTCGAACTCGCTCTATTTCGACAGCATCGTCGTCGCGCCAACGACCTTCGACAACGGCCTCGTCATCCAGGAAAGCGCCGCCGGCTTCGTCGGCGTGGACGGCGGCATCGCCGCCCAGTCCGCCGGCTTCACCGGCGCGGGTTATGCCGACACCACCGACGCCGCCGGCTCCGGCATCGGCTGGAAACTCGATTTCCCCACGGCCACCACCGCGTCATTCACCTTTCGTTACGCCTGCCTCGAGGATCGCACGGCCGACCTGTTCATCAACGGCGTCAAGGTCGTCTCCGGCGCCCGCTTCCCCGCCACCGGCTCGCTCTCCGCTTGGGAACTCGTCACCGTCCACGCGAGCGTCGGCGCCGGTTCGACCGGCCTTCGCTTGGAGGCGAGCTCCACCGCCGGCCTGCCGAACATCGACTTCCTCGGCGTCGGTGGCGCCGAGGAAACGCAAAGCCGCGCTCCTCTCGCCGACGTCTACGTGCGCGACGGCGGCTCGGCCGCGACCAACTTCGGCACCGCCACCCAACTGATCGCCAAGTATGACACCGCGGCCAACTCGGGTTTCACCCGCGTCAGCTACCTGAAGTTCGATGTCGCCGGCCTCGCCAACGCCCAGAGCGTGAAGTTGAAACTCGTTCCCTTCCAGGTCGACGGCGCCGCCACCCTCGCCTACGAGCGCATCGCCGACGACACTTGGTCCGAGACCGCCATGACTTGGAACAACCGGCCCGTCGCCGCCGGCACGCTCCTCGCCAGCCTCGCCGGATACGCGGTCGGCCAGCAAATCGAGGTCGACCTGACCAACGCCGCCAAA
>JACCEA010045195.1_pt1 | contig 26087 bp, 20 predicted proteins | sample 7449851 | NCBI WGS metagenome assembly JACCEA01 (sample SAMN15323453, study PRJNA562643) | freshwater metagenome | isolation source: river surface water | place: USA:Blue River Watershed | collected 2017-08-18
AATGTGTATCTTTACTTTGAATGCTGATTTCATCACACTACAGGAAGCACTATGCCCCACATGTAAAAGCAAAAAGCAGCGATCGCACAGAGGTGGTACTCTTGACGAGCTCCCGTCAACGTCTACTAAAACCCCATCAATTAAGTCCCCTAAGGTTTTCCCACCTACCTCAGGCGATAGGACATTATCCATCGATGTTATCCAATCAATTGGCGATGATCCACTTAAAAATAAACGAGCTGGACGTCATCCATTGAAGGTCTGTTCCAAGAATCAGCCGACTGATGATTCCTCTATTTTAATCGATTATTCCCAACAGTCTTCTGCTGGAAATATTCATCTTGATGAAGAATCTGAACGTCCAATTGCTTTTTCTTCTTTAGAAATACCATTGACTGACACTGACTGCGTAAAATGTGATGACCCTATATTACCTATCACTAGCCCTGCTCAAATACTTGCACCAGGACCCAACGATGTGAACATTACTTCAACCGAAGTGCATATTACATCTCATAATGAGGATATGTCTGAAGGAGATAATATATTTTGTCCAATTGATGGGACTCTTGCCATCGCAAGTAAGTATCACCACTTTTTTTTTTTAATGGTAATACTGATAAGGTTCGTTTCGGTATATATCATTATACTGTAGATCAATCCCGTGACGGTCAACATAATGATGAAAATCATGGCCATCATAACTTCGGTGATGAAGAAGGTTCAAAAATTCCGGAAAATGATACAATATTTGAGCCAATAATTGCCAGTCCAACTATTTCATTAGTCGCATTAAACAGCGTTCAGTCTTCCTCTAATTGGTCGGCGACTGTACACAGTTTGAGAGAAGTGAAAGGTTATAGGGAAGCAGATGGCTTTCGTAAAGAACGCCAAGAAATAACAAGTCTCACAATCAGTGAAGACGTCGGCGATGGGGATCATGACGTGAACCAAATTATTTAAGGCATATGTTAATTTCTCATTATAGAACTTGGAATCTTGTGTTGTGTGTGCAAATTAAAGACGGAGTGTTGTTGATCGATTTTCTCACCATCAACTTTCACGTGTATGTTTGAATAGTACCCTTTCCTTGCAAGTGATTTCGTCATGTAATCAATTTTTTATTTAGTGCCTCGCAACTTTTTATGGTTTTCCTAATGAATGTTGCTAAGCTACTCTTATAATGCGGTAACAGAAGTACCATTTAACTCTAAAGCCTTTGATATGCGCATTAATAGTAACAGATGAATCTCCTATCACATTCAAATGCTATAAGTCCTTCATAACATGATCCAGAACGCTTATTATTTTTCCAGTAGCAGTATCAGGATGATCGCCACTTGCAATATTCCACGTTCCTTTCAGTTTGAATGCCTCCTCAATATAAGGTTCCCAATTACCACGATTGAATTCATCCAACGAAATCGGCAAGGCTGCATTATATTTGTCTCTGATTACGCTTACCAAAAAATCTTCTTCTGCCCAATATACCCGAGGGACGTAGACTAACGGTGTTCCGCCACTGATTGTTTCACTTACAAATCCATATCCAACCTTCCCTAAAACGACATCAGAGGCATGAATCAAATCAGGAACGTAAACATTTTGTGGTAGAGACCTAAATCGTTCTGAGGGCATCATTTCTGGAGAAGCTCTTAAGACTAGACAAAACCATCCTTGCGGGAGGAAGTGATCTTGAAGATTCCACTCTGTCGCATGCCCACCAAACCCTAGTAGCAACACTTTAAGATGGTCCGGTATATTTAATTCTTTTCGCAAATCTTTATTTCGAATCTGTCGCGTTATTAGTGGGCCGCGGCAAGAACGACCTGTCTCATCAAATTCAGCAGGTAGAGGGACTTCTCCAGGATAGCGCAAATAGTAAGTGCAGAGTAGCATGTCACGAGTACACAAATCGATCATATCTTCATATTTCTTGTACTCATCAGGTGTATCATCGAACATATGCAATTGTTTGATGTCTTTTAGTGATTCTTGGTATATAAAATCCCATGAAAAGTTCGATACAAATACTGTCTTGATACCAGCTTCATAGCCTGCTCGACATGCGAGAGTAGTTGCATCCATTAGGATAAGCTGAATATCTTCTCTCTTTAACCAGTCAATTTCAAATTCAAGTAGTCTATCTCTATTCAAATGTATCTCGCGATAGTAGGCATCTAGGGTGAGAAAGGGGTCCATGTGGATAACATCCTTTTGGATACCGCCTGTATCGAGATTGCGATGCCAATGGATGAAGGATAACTCACAATCATCATTCGAAGAGTTAAACCCCGTAGCACAACAAGTTGTAAATCTATCTATATCTATTTTGAACTCGTTTAGCTCAGAATAGAAGAATTGTCTAGGAATGTTTGTGACAACATGGACGCGGAAACGACCAGTCATCATCAAACCACGAATCAATTCCAGCGATCTCGTCACATGACCGAAACCATGACCGGTTATGTAATAAGCAACATTGAGAGAGATCATGATTAACAACCAAATCGCAATTTTTGGTATTAAAATATATTGTACATAAAATACCAAATTCGCCTAGCGACGTACCAAGTCTTGGATGCACAAATGCGAACATTGAAGAACAAAAGGAATAGGAGTTATTACTTCCAATATGGAAGATTTTTGATACACATAGATTAGATGACTTTTATCATTTTGCGCTGTGCTAACTGTAAGAAGGACGGCTACACCACACAGCAGGTAGACCATTTATTATCCACGGCGTCAACAACACATGACCAAGATATTATCTTCGGATAAATTGGAAATATGATGGAAGAAAGAAAGAGAACTTTTGATGGAACTGCGATACCTGGTGATTTGCAGATGAATGCTTCTCAGCCAAAGAGACTCCGTCCCGAAGAAATTGTTGGTGGACGTGACGATCCATCTAAGGCAATTTCGCGTTTGTTGTTGAATAGATCTCAATTTTCTAGAATTATTGGGAAAGGTGGTCAAACAATTGCTCAAATCCGCAACAATACTGGGGTGTCCATTAAAGGAACCGACATCGATGAAGATAATCGTTTGGTAATGTTTCAAATGATGCTTTATAGATTGGTTTGTTATTTTATTGATCACATCTGACAGGTTATTCTCACTGGAACACTTGATCAAGTACTCAGTGCATTTGATGTTATTGTCGAACTGCTTCATCAAGCTGCCATCGCTGAGTATACTGCCATGGTAAATAGTGGAATGATGCTTGCACCTCGTTCAATGGACCACATTGTTGTTACTTTGCTTCTTGAGCACAGTAAAGTATGTAGTTTCGTGTTGTTTACATTATATTTCACGTAACTTTCTTCTACAGGCTGGAAAGGCTGTGGGAGCAAAAGGAGCGATGATGCAAACCATCAAGGTAAAGAGTAGTGCTGCAGCAATTCGAATTGATAAAGAACCAATTGTAAGTGTTGTAAATGATATTCCATCCTATTCTACAGGACCCCACATTCAGTCTTATAAGTTCTGCATATGTGGGGGACTACGGATATCTGCTTCTAGCTCGCTCACAACTAACCTTACTTCTGTTTCCTTTTCTTTCCCTATCCATATATTATGCAACCATCCACACTATTTTCATCTGTCGAATATTTTATGTCATCGATGTTTTGATGAAAATATTCAATATTGCTTTCTTTAATGCTTCGTCGGTCTGAAACTACATCTGCCATGTCGTCTTCGTGACTTGCTGTTGGTCAACAGGAGGTCACTGGTGTCTCGTTACGAAGACTCACTATCGAAGGAACTCTCGCCTCAATTAGAAGGTTAAATTTTCTTGTCTGATTCCGCTTATTTTCGCTTTATCTGTTTTATTTTTCTTATTCCCTTAAATTTATTGATGCTTTTGCTGACAATGATCTTGTAGGGCTCACTTGCTTGTCCAAGAACTGTATTCCGAACCCGCCGCCCTTAGTAGCAGTGCGAGTTATAATGCATATGCTGCTCAAGGTGGAGCGGTAGTTAGCAATGGAGCTGGTGGTCCTCTGGATATGCATCACAGGCCAAGTGCTGGATACGGAAGTGGACCATCTGCATACGATGCCCCAATCGCACCAGCAACTCCTGCAGTTCCTCAAGGTGCAACTCACATGGTTCCTGTCCCATTTCAAAACTTGGTGAGCTTTGGTGTTCAAGCGGAAACAGTGCGCCAATTGACGGAGATGAAGGGTTACTTGTGGAGACATGTATGGTACTTAATTTTTTCCTTATTCCATTGTGATTCGATTCTGGTCTTAGTTTGGACTAGACTTAAACATTTCTCGTGAAGAACCTTTGCCGCAAGGTGTCCCACCACATTCTGCTAGGAGTTCTGGACAAGTAGATGTTTACGGAAACCCCGTTCCCAATAAACCAATGGGTGTTGTTGGAGGGGTGCGTTCCGTTGAGACAGTGATCGAGAATCGAAAGGCAAACAACCCTAACGATATCTGTTTCTCCATTCCAAAAACCTCCGTCGGTGCCGTCATTGGAAAGGGAGGACAGAACCTTCGTGATTTGCAAGCTGAGTTTGGTGTCCGTGTATTCATTGAAAAGGAAGATTACAATGGCAAACGTCTTGTTGTCCTTTCATTTATCGGTCAGGGTCCTGATGGAAATCCTCTTAGCCCTGAAATTGCTGAGGATTCGCTTCGTAAGGTGCAAATGCATGTGGAAAACGTCGTACAAGATCACATGAATCAAAGACAGGCTCAACTTGATGCTAGTGGCTATGGAAGTGGGGAATTCGGCCAGATGCCTGATCACCAGATGTAAATCAGAAATCAGATGACCAAATGATGCTCACGGATGGTTCATGATCGAATTTAGGATGCAATGTTTATCTCTCTTACTCTCTCTTATACATATATAAATGAATTGTTTAGGTTAACTCAAATTAGTCTGCTGTCGCTGGTGCAATAGTAGGTTTATAGTTCTTCACATTAGTGGTTATTCTTTGTCGTTCATTTTAATTAAAAAGATGTTAAATGGTGTCTTTCATATTTATCCTTGCAGTTCGGACACAAGAAGATCTACTTATTAAAATAATGATATGAATATCTTCGATAGAAAATATCATTATCGATTTCAGTTATAGCTATCATCCCTAAAATCATTCTCTTCCACAACTCCAATACCGTTCTCTTCTTCACTATGTAAATCTTCGTCCGAGGATGGACCAGTGATCTCCTCCACTTTTAGAGTACTTGCTGTTACCGGAGTCTCCGACATCTCCGTCAGATGAATGTTTTGAACCTAATAGCAAATGAAACAGAATTAGCAAATGCACTTGTTATTAATAGAAACTACGCACCGCATTTCCAACTAATGCATCAAATGCTTTTTGGTTAGCTCCATATACTAATCCACCTGATCCAATACCAGATGCCGGGATCGTTGATCCAACAGGAGCAATAGGAATTCGTTTTGATGCGGCCACTTCTCTTTCGAATTCGGCCTCTGCTTCTTTTTGTTCTTCTTCATTCAAATGCTCATCAGCGCGATCGATCAGAAGGTTGTCATTGTCTTCAATATATTCAAGTAAATCTCGACCATGCCTATCAACAAACTTCTCCAAAACCTCATCACTAGTGCCTGACATAATCACGGACTTTACTTTTTCAATTTCTGCTTCGCGATCATTCTTATCATCGAAAGTTAGTAATTCCGCTTGCTCTTCTGCAGTAAAGATATTCTCAGGCATTTGGGCGTCGACTACTCTAGCAGCCAACGCTTGCTTCTGAACTTGACGCTTGTAGATCTTCTCCTCCATCGAACCTGCACTGATCAAGCGATATACGAATACCTTTTTTTGTTGTCCAAGCCGATAGGCACGATAAATTGCTTGAAGATCATGAACTGGATTCCAACTGCAATCGAATAGAACAACACGATTAGCAGCTTGAAGATTGATCCCCATATTTCCAGCTTTTGTTGAAATCAGAATTACTTTGATTTCCAACTTTTTGTTGAAGTCGTCAATGACTTTCTGTCGATTTCCAGTTGAGCCATCAATACGGACATAATCCACCTTATTTTGCCATTTCGAAAATCGTCTGGGAGTGCTAGTACTGTTTGAGCCAAAAAATGTAGATGATGTTTTCTTCTTCTCACCGTTAACCACAGCTCCCCAATCATCAGATTGCAAAAATAATTCTATTATATCCAAGGTCGGGAGACTTTGGCTAAATACTATCAATTTGTCTTTTGCTTGTACTGATAGAGTGAGTAATGAGAAGAGTGTGGTCATCTTACTGCTAAGCATGACGAGATCTACAATCGATAGGGAAGATGGAACCATTGGAAGTGTCGAATTGCCATAAGTTTTCAATTTCCACCAATCCCAATCAATTAATCCATCATCATCATCTTCGTCTTCAAGAAAGGTTCCCTCTAGCAACGATTCATCTTGACCATTCGAGGGAGTGAATGGACGACGCTTGTCATCAATCGGACTTCCTTTTGAAATTTCTGCACCTTCATCGTTGGAAAGTTCATCGTCAACATCAGGAAAGGAAGTAAGTGTTTGCGGACTAACAGATTCGCCATCGTTGAAATGTTCATTGCCGCTTATTCGTTTGATCTTCACAGGTGGCACTGCGATTTCTTCCGAAATTCCATCTACAAAACAATCTTCTAATTTTCGCTTCTCAGTAGGTTTCTGTGGGGAAACCAACTGAATACTATCAATAACCTCATCGTCAGGTTCCATTTCATCAGTGCCATGGTCATCACAAGATGATAATGATGAACCATTTCCCTGACTGTCATTTTGATCAGTGACCTCATCATCAGTAATATAGGAACTTGAATCGTCATCTTCTTCATAATCACCATCACTTCCGATATTATCATCAATATCATCCCAATCGCTTTCATCCGATCCATTCTGATGATTATCATCATCAGTATCGACGAGGTCACAAACTTTTTCAGAAACCCAATTTCCTGCATTTTTGGAATTATTATCGAACGTCCTTTTTTCCGTCCTTATCTTCAAATTTCTAAAGACGCCGCAACCTTCTACATCCTTGTTAGCTTGTGTCTTACGCCTCTTATTACTGCCCTTACGTTTCATTTTCTTTTTCGTTTCCTTCCCTTTATTCTTACCCTGCTCAGAAGTGGTCATAGCAGTATCCTCGATGGCATTGGCCGTTTTTTCAATGGCATTCAGAGCTGCCGTTGACTGATTCAAAAATATGGCGTAACTTTCTTCTATTGCTTTTCGTAATTCATCTAAAGTGGGTTTTACCATCTTCAGCCTTTTAGACGATTTGTTAGTCTCCAAGAGCCTATCAGTTGTACCACCGATACTGGAAGAAGTTGCGGGATTTCTGTTCGGTTCTAAATTCTTCAGGTACTGCATAACAGCGCAAAGTGGATGATTAAAAACCCGGAGGAGACTTTGATAAGCCTTAAACATAAAACGTTTAAATTTTCCACCAGCAAGCATCGATATGAAGTACTTGTATAAAAACTTTTGGTAATGGGTCATTTTAATAACCAAAACAAACTCGCGTTTTGGTTGCAAATCAGATCTAGTCAACACTCGCATGTCCTTGCGCTGAACAATATCCTTTAGTTTCGTGTGTAAAACATGAGTTCGCTTTTTCATTTCACGCACTTCTGTCAAGGAAGCGCCTTTATGTTCCCCCGCTTTAATCGGATCCATGAATCTTTCCTTGTACTCTGTAAATTTGTAAAGTGCGCGATGTTTGACCCAATCTACCATGCACCAATATTCTTCTAAGTTATTTTGCAAAGGTGACCCCGTTAAAGCAATTCTTCGTTTAGTACGAATCTGCTGGAAAGTTTTCGTGACCTTGGCATTTTTGTTTTTTATCATATGTGCTTCATCGGCAATTACAAGATCAGGTCCAGGATTTTGTAGATAACGCTGAAACATAACACGTTCATCACTGCTCTTGTCAGTTTCATTGGCGTGCTGCTGTTGGGGTGTGCAACCTTCATTGGGATCAGATACCTTTCCTCGAAACATTTGATAGCTCATAATGAGAATGCCGCCATTTTCAAACCATTGTTTTATCGTCGATAGCTTTTTATCACCAATATTCGCAGCACCTTCTGATGAAAATACATGAATTGCAATATTTTGCAAAATGTCGGCTGGCGTCCACTTCTTGAATTCTGCAGCCCAATTTTGCAATGTGTTTTTAGGAGCAATGATTAAGACTCGATGAAATAGTCTCTTTTTGTTAAATTGAGATGAACATGGTGAATTAATGGACTGGATTTGAGAACATTGACTAATTTGCGACAGCGACGGTTCTTTCTTTCTCGCTGCGATCCATTCAATTGAACAAGGATCTTTGATAAATGGATCATAAATATCCCTTATTGCAGGATTGGTCAGAAGCGTCATCGTAAAGGAAACAGTTGTCAGCGTTTTCCCGAGACCCATACAATGAGCAATTAGGCAACCAAATGACTATTTTATAAGAGAAAAATGAAATAATTGTTTGCACCGGAAAATTTTTTCTCACCTCATCACTTCGTTGTTTCAATTTTTCCAATGAAACAGCAACATTCTCCCATAAAAAATGAACACCCTCCACTTGATGCGGCTTCATAGCCTTGCTTATACTTCCAATTATTAGGACAGAATCCTCTCCTTTAGGTCTCCTTGGGTTTAAACTAACTCCTTTATGAGACAACTAATAAGTCAAAAATAATTAACGCAATGGATATTCATACCATCTAAGTCTCGGAAATGCAAGAATGTGTCAATCTCTTTACGACGATTTAACTCTTGACGCTCTGCTTCCTTTGACTCTTTGCTCAATTTCCCTTCAAAAAATTTATGGGGTACTTTGGCTGAAGAAGGTAATACAGTAATGTTTCTCTCGGAATGGGGTTTGCTAATACTTGCAGGTCCGCTTTCATCATCACTCACTAAGTCGATAACTTCAAAGGGTGATTTCGATGGTTGTCTAGTTTGGTCATATCGTTCACGACGGTGTTTCAAATCTTCTTTACTCTTTTTGTTTGCATTTGTAATAATTGGCGTTTGAAAATCAACTGTTTTATCGCAATTTGCATCTATTGTGTCTTCCTGATGTACTTCATCAAAAGAGTTTTCTTCCTGCAACTCAACTTTGTCGTCATTAAATGGCAGACAAGGCGGGTCTTTCGACTTGACTGTTATACGAGGCAAATCGTGATGCATTGCACTGTCGATAGAAGCAACTTGAAAATCTCTATCCTTAGCACATGAGCGCACACGAGGAGCCGGTAGGCGAAAAATAGAGCCGCTCAATGAGCGTTGGCGTTCAGCAACAAATTCTTGTACATCAGCTGCTTCGTCTGTGACACTAGCGACTGTTAAGAAGTGCTGTAATAATTCCACGTTTTTACTCCCATGACATTTTGAAGCAAGAATATCTTTTAGTGCAATTAAAATTTCATCTTCCTTTTCAACAAACTCCTCAAACTCTGCAAATGAAGTATCGGTGGATTTACCGCATTTATTCCTGCGATCTTGGAAGTTCAGATACAATTTCTTTGCATCTCCGAAGTCAGTTATAGCCAACTCTTCCGGATTTAATTCGTAGTGACTCCATAAAATAGCCAGCTTTGCTCTATCTCTAAAATATATAAGATGTAAATGAGATTTAAGTATCATTCGATAAAGAGCAAACGCAGCTTACGTTTCGTGGTAAATAGCCTTTACAACAGCAGGATGACGCTTGAGCTTTCCAAGATACTTGCTATATTTGGGATAGCAACTTGGTACGTGATTCATCACAATTGAAGCAAAATCTGGGATACGATACGCAGAGTACAATGCAAGTTTATCCTTTCTTGAAAGACGGATATCATAACAACAGTAATTTCAAAAATACACTATTTACCTGTCCGCGTAACATAAAGCTTTCAATACTTGTTTGGGAATAATATTTTCAAACTCTTTAGGATATAAAAGATCTGGTGGATCTTTTTGGGTTACATATTTCTGTACGATTTCATCCTGCGCAGCTTTCTCCAAAAGATATGGCAAATCCGGTCTTTCTTCAATACGATCAGGAATAAAAGAGAACTTTTTAACTGGAAGTCTGCTATCAGAGCTTTCACTGTGAGTTGCTATACAATGCATATCCTCCAATTTCTTTTCCAAATCAGGAGATTGGTAAGTGAGAAGATCTTGGAAGTTTGAGCGGTGGCTATCAGAGCGAGATTCAACAGAAGATGCTAAGTTTCGAGTCCGGACTATCTGATTGTAGTGAGGAATATCACTCAAATTAATTCCATAAAATTCTAGGACATCTGCACATTCCGCCTCTTGTCTTTGAAGAATATCAATGGACCATTGCACATCCTGAACATACGATTCCATCTCAATGCGAGCTTCGGCAGATGGAATCTTTACTTGCTTTCGACGAAATTCATCTCTAACTTCGCTTTCGATTTGATCTAAATTTTCTGTTTCCAATTTATTGTAACATTTCTTCAAATCAGACAAAATTTCTTTTAGCAGTGAAAGGTGCTTTGCAATGATAATATCATCTTCGCCAACGGTATGTTCATCCGAATATCCCTTGTCTGATCCATCGAACGCATCAAATTCGATTTCACCTGCAAGTAGCTCCTCATTCGTAAAATGCAAATTTTCATACCAAGATCGTTCATATGCGTGTACTCTTCTTGTAATAAGATCCTTCAATGGCTCAGGATTGCAACTGAGACATATCCATTGGTCACAAGCATCTACTTTCATCTCCACATATTGTGCGCCAAGATTTTCAATGAGACAATTTCTACAAAATTGACGCCTGCATGATTCCCCATCACCACACAGAATAATATCACCTTTATCATACTCCATGCACCAATCGCAGCGGTCATTCTCATCATATATACTGTCTTCATCACTGCTGTCTTCATTGCCAACGTTACTTCTGTTCAGCGTATTGTGATCACCATTCAGTACATCCATTACGTTGTCATAGCACAAAATGCACAATGCTGTGTGGACAATGGGATGCTCACATATTTTGAATATCGGTGCGTTCAATGATTGGAAACATATTGTACAATCTATGCTAATAGAATCTTCATCGCTCTCAATTTCCATCTCACGACAATCAACATTTTGATCATCACTGCTTGTATTTGTAGAATCCCTATCTATTAACATGGACCCCAAGACCCCAAGACAACGTAATCTGCTACAAAATGGAATGGAATAATTTATCGTGCTAGCCACTAGTTTGATTTAATAAGACACATCGGCAAACTCCCAACTGCATCATTTTATTTCTCTCTGTAGAACTAATAGTCAAATAGGTCCACCATGAGTTGGCTTATTGTACCACACATCCCACATCGTGGCATTCCTTTCAGAATTTACATTTTTGTACTAGTACTGTAGTTTTGGATACCTGTAGTTCGTTTCGTCACCGTTAAAAAAACAATTGTAGTACTGTACAATAGTAATACCCAGTGGCCCACTGGATTAAAAATAATGAACTCCATTGAAGTAAACGGATGGAGAACAGTGGCAGGAGGATTTTGTATCCATCTTGTTCTTGGTACATTGTATTGTTGGGCAAACATTACATCTGCTGTGACGTCCAACTTGAGAAGGTATCAGTCGAATGTTACATATGATGACACCATTTCAGTTTATGCGACTGAATTGGTTGCGCAAGGATGTACAATGCTGGTAGGTGGACTTGTCGGACAGCGGATTGGAGCGAGAAAGTGTGCAATTATTGGCTCAATCTTTCTTCTAGCTGCGACGTTCGCTTCGTCCATGTGCAAAACACTTTCTTCACTTGTATTTTGCCAAGGTATAATGTTTGGTATGGGGATCGGACTAAATTATACCACTCCAATATGGGCGTCTGTTCAATGGATGCCTCACCGGAAAGGTTTGGTGACTGGTATAATAGTTGCCGGCTTTGGTTGTGGTGCATTCATTTTTGGATTGATCGCGACACATATAGTTAATCCACATCAAGAAACTGTGAATAGTGAAGGTCCAAACAAGGGATATTTCTCTCCTGACTCAGATGTTGTGAAGAACGTTCCAAAGATGTTTCATGTTCTCGGCGCATGCTATTTCTGTTTTCTGTGCATTGGATGCGCTCTAATGGTAGATCCCATCCAGATATCTGATGTTCGAAAACGATTTTCATCCAGCATTGATGGAGTTAAGACATACCAATCAACCGCTTTGAATGACGAGGAGATTACAATAGACTTTAATTCAAACCCTCTCCGGGAAATTGAACTTTCTGACACTATTCACGACCAAGGAAGTTCATTCAATATAGAAAATCCAAATACCAATTATGTTGAATCAAAAGAAAATGATATCACGACAAAAGAAATTCTCTCTATGCCACTTGCATGGCATATATCGTCTTGTTTGGTAACTACAACGATTGGTGGAATGTACATGGCTGGAATTTTTAAAACTTTTGGGCAGGCCCATATTCATAATGAAATATTTCTTTCAACAGTATCCGCTTTTTCTTCTATTTTTAATACGTTGGGAAGAATATGGTGGGGATTTTGGGCTGATCGATTAGGTGCGTTGCGCACATTGCTGTTCATTAGTTTCATATTTTCCATCATCATTTTGACATTTCCACTGAGTTTTCAATTTGGTGAAGTTGGGTTTGCTCTTTGGACATTTTCAATATTCTTTTTTGAAGGTGCAAATTTCGTCTTGTATTATCCAATCGTGGTTTCTTGCTTCGGTGAAAAGTATTCAGCGAGTAACTATGGGTTAATCTTCTCAGTGTATTCTTTTTTTGCTATGATAAATATAATTGTGGTGTCTCACTCTGGCATGGAATTCAGCACAAGTGCAATATTGATGGGTTGCATAACTTTCCTTGGTTTTATGAACTTAATTTCTTTGCATTTCCATGTTCGATCAATATCAAAAATGATTTGAGTCATTGCGATTTGGCGACAAATTTCGAGAGGATGTTAACGTGATGGGTGAGGGGAAGATTACTTGCTGGCAGAGACCCATCCCCATGCAATTCATATGGCAGTGGTAGTAGTAACTGTAATCATGGTAATAAATTGAGTATATTGTAACTGTAACATAATGTAAATAACTGGTGTTAGTGGTATTATTGTGACCGAAGAATCCAAATATGACAAGCAACATCCACCGATTTCTGAACCGAGTAGATCAATCGAACTGTTTGGTCTATACCCATCAAATTTAATGAAACATCGTCCAACAAAAGATATTTTGTGAGAACCACTATTGTCGATCCTGGAAGTAATATCAACTTGGTGACATTCAACACATTGCTTACCAGAGTACCTTCATCTATTACACCATCAAATGGTTGTAACTCACAACAGTTTAGAAACAAAACTGATGTCTCAGTTGGCAAATAATCTTGAATCGAACCTGTGATGATTTGAAGTCGCCTAGCGTTATCGGCCTTATCATTCATTTTCTGATTCAAAGACTTTGCAACGTGGGCACTAAATTTTGAAATCTCCAAGCAACACACTTTTTCGTAACCAAATTTTAGAGCAGCGATCGCAACTGCTCCTCCATTCGAATATCCATCAACAAAGAAATTGTTGGCTGGGTTGATATGGCAAAGTTCCTCCAATAAACGAAGGGACAAAACAGCTAAGTCAAAGTTGGAGCATGTTATTCCTTTCGAAGTGACGGCATCTTCAACCACTTGACAATACACCATTAAATCCACCCATCTTTGTTGTGTGTGGGGATCAACATCATGAGTAAAGGGGAAAACACTATCATGAAGATGAGTTATCATCATGGTTCAACTAGTTTTAATAATTCTTTTCGAGAGCCTTTGTTGGTAATTAACTTTTATTCCTTGTTACATAGAAGTAACCATCATGGTGTGCAACAATTTATTTAGGTACAAAGCTTCAATGCAACCACTCAAACACAATAGAATTCGCTACAATTCGGAATTGTCCGTTTTGTTTTAGATATTTTAGATGAAGTTTTAATGCAGATTCGAAACCCGCTCTCAGCGCTGTTGTTCCTCCGTCCTCTACACTGACTGCTGCGCTCCTGCTGCTGCTGCTGTTGCTGCTGCTGCTGCGCGGCCGCTGCTCGACCACGCACTTGGAATCTCATCCCACATTCCCTAATTCCCACATAGGAGTTGATTCCAGATTATGAACATAAAGTACGGATAACAGCAGAGGGAATGGATGAGGGCCATAATGATCAACATTATGAGAAAATATTGGCACGATTTGCCAATCCCATTGATAGCGACGAGGAAGATGCTGAGGACAGCAAAGACCAAGGAGAACGATGGAAGGAAGATGAAAAAAGTGATATTTTGACACCATTGTCTGCATCAAAAGAGTTGAGATATGAATTTAAAGTTGCTTTTGATTTGGTTGCAGGGGGAAGTCGGTACATGGATAGGTCAAAAATCTTTGATTTGATGCTTGCTTTGGGATACACATTTCAAGATGCTGATGTTGATGAGTAAGCGAATAATAACGGAATCAATGTCGGTTATCATGTTGAAAATTATTTTTGAAATTATTCTACACAGGCTACTGGATGGATGCATTACCGTTAATGATGAAGATTACGCAGTGGAAACCCTTTTGGAAGGTGAGTGTGAAGAACTGAAGTAAGCAGTTGATAGGATTAACTTTTATCGACATGTAAGCATTTGAGCGATGGTATTGTAAACAGTTGAAGTTCAGCGAAGTCAAAGCCCTTTTTGCGATGTTGATACGAGAGCGCGAATCTAGTGAAAGTGGAATTGGAGGCCGAGTCATGAAAGAGAACATCATTTCTTCTGAGTTTCCTCATAAACTTATGCACGTCAATTTTGACGAGAAAATAAAAGACCAATTTATCGATATTGTCCAATTAAAAGATGCTCTGAACCAGGTGCTCAACAAAACAGGTCATGAAGCAGATTCTGTGTCACCAGAAGAAGTGAACTCATTATTGAAAGAAATCGCATCATTTTCTCGAGAGAAAATAACCTTTGAGGAATTTATTGGATTGTTTAAAGTCTATTTTTGAGGATGACTGCATCTTTTCGAGTTGCAAATTGTATCTGAATTAAAGGCTGGTGTAGCATTTCTTTCACGGCTCATTAGTGATCCATGGCATTCACACCTCTAAAGCAATTGTTGATCACCGATATTTCTCATAAATACTAATTTGATTTGCGAGTGGTCCCATTGAAATCTCTGCGGTTCGATCAAATTCGCTATACTCTTGGTTCAGACAATTACCGATACTCACTTTTCCAAATTTAATAGCGAACGGCGTGTAATATTGTGGGATTACAAGTTCTCCGCAAACTTTAGACATTACGATACCCAAATCATGGTGATGATGAGAGATCACACCACAAGACCATCATATACAAGCGGATCCGCTGGTACGATGAACGATGATAGAATATTATAAAATGCAGCCTTGTATTCCATACTGTATTGTATTCCACTTACGAACTTGCCACCTGCCCTGCTGTGCTGCTGTTGCTGGCTGCTGCTTCGCCTGCGTTGTTTGCCATATGTATGATCTTTTCGTGCAGCCTCCGCTCTTCTGGTGTTCGCGCTCCCCTGCTGCCATCATCGGGAGAGGTGCTGCTGCAGCAGCTGGAGCTGGCAACGGCACAGGCCGGGCAGCGCGTCTGCTTTATTATAACTGCTACTTCTACAGTATTGTGTTATATTATACCATCCGGATGGTATAAAATGCTACATTGTATATCAAAAAAATTTAATATTTCCTTATGCATGGTTGGTGGAGATTACCTTGGATAGAATTTGTTGCGGTAGTGGTATTGTTGTATGGTTGCTGCTTCCATCTGTCATCTTGTTGGGGCAGGCCAAAAAATATGTTCATCACAAGACACTTGCAACTGCTCTTACAAGGTTCTACCATCGGGGCGAGTCATGTTCATGTGAAGGTGATAATAATTTAATTTCAAATCAGAATGCGTGGTTAGTAATTAAATTTGTATAGTATTTTTTCCCCAGGTCATCGGGACGTAAATTCAGTGTCACAAATTCTGCGAATGTTCCTGTTTCGAGGTATCAACCTGTGAAATCACATGTGACATTGGATCCCATAATTATGTCATACTTAAATTTGAGACCTCATCTCCGTAAAACAAGGTTTCTATTGTCAACTAAATCAGAAACTCCCGTTAGCATGTGCTCACTTCGCAATATGATTGAATTGAGGTATCCGGGCCTACTAGGCCAACCTTATCGTCTTCAATATCTTATTCACGGAGAAGAAGTTAATGATCTTAGGACATTGTCAGATAATACGCAATTGGAACATGCAGTAAAAGAAGCATCTTTCAAGCAGAAGTCGCTTCATCTTTATGTGAATTCTGCGATAGGCATTTTCCCTCCTTCTGACTTCGATATTCCATTGACAGCTGATCCGTTTGATACTCCTAGTTATACGATGGTGTCATTTTTCAGCTTTCAGAAAGTTGTAGATAAGAGTCAGACAGCGATAGATCTCCAGTCTCTATGGAGCCCTTTCAAAGCGTTGGGCCGAGTTTATGTTGCTAGTGAAGGAGTTAACGCTCAAATGGCCATTCCAACTTGCATTATTGAAGATTTCAAGCGCTGTACGATAAAATATCCCTTATTTAGTGAGTCAAAATTCAATACAGATCCTGCTATTCCAAGGACTGAATACTTTAAGACTAAACCCTTTCGGGCTTTGCATGTACGGATCCGAGATCAAATTGTGGCTGATGGGCTAGATGAGGGGTTAGATTGGAATCATGCTGGAAACGAATTGGATCCACTGCAATGGCACGAAGCATTGGAAAATCCTAATGCAATCATTTTGGATTGCAGAAATTCATATGAGACTGATGTGGGAAAGTTTGATGGAGCGATCCCATTAAATACCACCTTCTTCAGGGAGAGTTGGGTAGCATTAGAGGAAATCTTAAAGGACAAACCTAGAAATATGCCCGTGCTGACTTATTGTACTGGAGGGATTCGATGCGTTAAGATAAACGCATATCTAGAACAGAAAATGGGATTTACAAATACTCACAGGTTGAAGGGTGGAATTATAGCATACAGAAGAGAGTTAGAAAAGATTCACACATCACCTTCTGATCGTTTTCCATTGGCACCATGCAGTTCCAAATTTAAAGGTGGTAACTATGTATTTGACGAACGTCTTGTTGAAAGAATCACAGGAGATTGTTTTGCGTATTGCGAAACTTGCGGAGTTTCAATTGACTCCTTTACAAACTGCAAGAATGCAAGGTGTAATGTAAGATGACAGCTCTTTTTATTTATCTGCCTTATGGATATGTTGATGATATTAATAGGTGCGGTTTGTTCAATGCTCAAATTGTCGAGTTGTGTATGATAATTGCTGTTCTTTGGTACGCTTCTTTATCTTCTCCTTGCATTAATGTTTTTTGTACTTTATTCTACATTACTAGTCATGCACGCGGGAATTTGATATTTCAAAGAATTCTGATCTGAGTGCCAATATGATGAAGCTGAAACAATTGAACCGACCGCATGATAACAAGAATGAAAATAGAAATTCCGAGAAATTATCAATTGACCCAATTGTTGTGGATATGAAATCACACGCAATGTCGCATTCAAGTTTTCAAAATGCAGTTTTGCAATATTGTGAAGAAATATCTGATCAGGAACCGGAATATTTGAGAAATTTGCGTGTGGAAACCATCGCTAACTTTCATTCTGCGAAAAGGATGCTGAGCGGACCCAGTCAAGGCGCCTTTTTATCTTTTCTTGCTACCCTTCATCAAGCGCAAACCATTCTCGAGTTAGGAACCTTCACTGGTTACTCTGCTATGTCTTTAGCAACGGACTTCCAAGACTTCACCGCAAAAAATACCTTATTGAAGTCATTGCAAAACTCAACCCAAAGAATAATTCACACTTGTGAAATAGATGCTAGAGCCCGCCAAATAGCCGAGAGTGCAATTTCAAGGAGCATTTTCAAAGATAATGTACAAACATTTTCCGACTATGCACAATTACTATGTTAATATTCGGTTCAGATTCAGGTGCATCCGATTAGCGCTGATGAAATGCTTGAAAAGTCGCGACAAGTAAATATGAAATTTGACATGTAGTTCTTGCAATTCTAACTATTTTCTGTATATTAATTGCTTTTTACTATAGGGTATTCATCGATGCAGATAAGCGAAACTATATAAATTATTTGCAGCAACTTGTTGGAGAAGGAACTGGGCACTCACTTCTCAATTCTGGCGCGGTCATAATTGTTGACAATACATTGTGGAAAGGGTTGGTTCTAAGTCAAGTAAGGAGTAAATTTGATGAAACCGGTAATTTACTTTCCATTGTGACATGGATATACGATTTAGGTGCCTGAACTCGAAGGATTCGCTCCTGATGCCGCAGAATTTGGAGCTGCCGGTCGATTTTCTAAAATTGCGGGGCAAATGCACTCATTCAACAAATACTGTTCCAATCGCGAGGACTTAACAATGCTCTTGCTGCCCTTGAGAGATGGGTTGACCATACTTCGTTACCGTAGATGAAAAGAGAATCATCCTGTTACTTGCTTCTATTAATAGCAAAATGCGGAATAGGAAGGCTACTAGGAATTCTAGATATTAATTATAGGGAGTGAGGAGTTGATAGAACACACATAATGAGTGAAGTAGATATTAAAGAATAAAGCCCTTTTTATTATGTTCCCAATTCTGTAACCCTGGCACTTAAATAAAAAAGCGACAAAACCCAGAACATCCATCCCTGGCATCTTCATTTTGGATGCGTAGGGCAATTGGATTTGTGAAACACATTCAAAATGTTTCGTAAATTATTAGAAAGGTGGAACTGAGAAATAAAGACCACCGCTTGCTTTGACAACTGATCCTCTATTCTTATTCCTGTCGTTGGTTCTAAATCCTTCTTCTTATTGTTTATTTTTTAGTTATGATCTAAACCTTTTCATCTTAAAGGAAAAATATATGGTAGGGATGGAGGGACGGTAACCTTTACTTCTGATATTTCAGTCGGCACTGAACAACTGACCTATTTATCGCATTATTGGCAGCAGTGCTGCTGTTAGTTACAAGACGTTTGTAGATCATAAATTATGGCGTGCTTGAAGAAGACAATAATGGTGCATATACATTTAAGATTGTGTATATTAACTCACTCGTGATTCCAAATTGGTTACAATAGCATTTTTATTTTTTATACAATATCTGCTACTGTTCTTATTTGTTTCACCACAATTTGGTTTGCTACTTCTAGGAAATTATCAATGTTCTCTACTCTTGGATGCATGCATAGATTGTTTATAATTCTTCAGAACCAATTCTATATTATCTTTACCCAGATCGTTGTCTCGAACAAATTTGGCAAAGAGCTTTAAAGTTTTGTAAACTTGACAAAACTACTGATTTTCTATCTCTGAACTTCGGCTTAATACAATGCTACTTGTAAATATGAAACTGTAACCTGCTCAAACAAATTATCGTTCGTGCGGAGTTTCAATAGAAGGTTTATTGGTATTTCCTGGTGTATCGACTTGTGGACCATACTTTTTGTTCAAGCCTTTCAAGTATCTAGATATCACAGTTATTCGTTCGTTGTGTCACCTCTGTTATATCTGGACAAGATAAACGCAATTTAAAATGGTGAATAATTCCTCTCGTTTCTCCGATATCTATAATACAAAACTTAATATGGTTGGATAGTACGTACAGGATTCAAGATGAGTTCTATTTGATCTGTCTTCTTCTTCTGCTTGCATTTTGCTTGATAATCATTACCGCTACTCATCATATTTCCACTTGGTGCGATATTGTCTTCAAGTACCTTCTACTTTGCCATTAAGAAATCGCCGGCACATTCAATATATACCACGAACTGTCTTCCTCTTGCATGATGATTTGGCCGTTGAGGATTAATTTCTCCGTTTTCTAAGGTGGTGGTGGTGGTGGTTACTTTACCCTGATCGATGTTGATGACGGTGTGATGGTGAATCGGGGTACTATTGTATTGGCATTCACAGCAGTGATTAACTAAATAAACGCCCTTCTACAAAATAAAAACGTGTTTTTGAAAAGCGCTTTATTGTAGCATAGCATTTCCCTGACTGAAATTCCTTGTGTATACAATAGAATGTGGAATGATGCTCTGAAACCAGAGTTGTTGCTTGCGAGAAGAATTGGCGGTGCCAGATGGTTTAAAACAAAACGTCCTGATTTGAAGTCTGGTATCCATACATTTCTCCCAATATTTCAATATTAATGGTCATGGAAGATCAACAGAAATGGACGTTTCTCATGTCAAATCGATGAAGGAACTGTCTCATGAAGAGATCAAACATTTCCTTGGGTTTGGGCGGGTGAAACTGAGATTGAATTATTTCATATTCCTGAACTTAACATGAACTTGACAGCCATAAGCATTCTTGTGGTATCCTTGTACGTAGTGAATTACCATGTGCTGCAGATTCTGGAAAGAAGCCACATCACCCACTCTATTCAAAAAACTGTCGGGGTAGTGCAGGTAGCGCATCTATTTATTCAAGAACCAAGCAAGATCCGATTCATTCTGATGATTCAAATCGAGCAGATTGTACAAGATGTTAGAATTTTTTCAGCTCCTCAGAAATATACCTTTAATTATGTAGAGAGGTTGCAAAAGGTTCTTGCTTGTGCAGGGGTCGCCTGATAAAAAGATATTCTTCATAATTATTGGTATATATTGGTACTCGGATTGGACATGGCAAGGTAGCAGTAAACGGCCATCGGGTTTGTAAGGCTGGCGAAAAAGTGGATCTCAAGTTCAATGAAAAAATGGTGGACAATGAGCCTGTTAGGATACTACTGAGAGATAAATATTTGTGGATAATGATGAATAAATCGAAAGATGTTATTGTAACGATGCGACTGATGAAAGTGGCAGAAACACATTGACTAAATTTCTACCGGAATTACATCATGAAAGGCTCGGATTGATACTTCTACCATGAAATTGATTGGATCCTTCTTGTGGTATTCGGCGCCGATTCAATGTCATTGTAAGGGCAATATACGACCAAGCTATATCTTTTCGCAACCATAATCGCAAATTTCCCCTTAACTAAAGTTTAATATCGTGGTCAGTGAAATCATCAAGAAGATAATCACATGACTCTAGATGTTTTACTCGACACTTCCTCAAAAAAGACTATTGAAAGTATGATTGAAGAATTAGGAGCTTAAGTAATATCTTATAAATTGCACAGAAGTTGGCCCTGTACGGTGACAATCATTGACAAGACAGGAAAATAGCGACTCCTTACCACTAATGAACTAAATCAATTGAAAGCCAGCTTTCCATTTTCTCTGGAGAGCTGCCGTGGTGGTTGAACGGTTTGGCGAAAGTAAAAAGTTTTATTATAAGCTCTTGAAGAAATTAGCATAGCATTTGATTATCACGTATGTATTTGATGATGATTATTGAAGCATTCAATCAACGGTTAATTGACGATCAGGTGCTTCAACCCATTGCGATTTATGGAGATGAGGTCATTTTCCCAAAGCAATACCCGCCGGTTATGATAACTGAGCTGACGGAATGGAGTCAACTTCAAAATGCTTTTCAATCAACGGCTAGTCCATCTTGAAACAGAGAAAGTAAACTTGTATTTAGAGCTTTTATGTAAATGGATCTTCCAGATCCTCAACTTTTTTATGTCTAGTACAATTGACGACTTGGGGTTACTTTGAAGATTGTGCATTGTCACTGGATAATACCAATAAATTCACATATTCCTTAATGTTTCTTTGTTCATACAGCTTTCCACGAACTTTTCGCTTCTTAACTAATGCCGCGTTTAGATCCTGTCATCGTGTAAATGCATAAAAACTTTGACGACAACATAGTAGAAAGACTTTTCACCTTTGCAGAAATGCCCCTGTTTTCATGGATCAGCCAAGACAGTGCAATTGATGCAGCTCTACCATGACCTGCCTTACAATGCACATACACCTTTTCTCCTCGATCCTTGTGTTGTCTAATAAATTCTACCGCATCCTTAAGGTCTTCTACAGGTACTTCGAAGTGATCAACATTTGGCAAATGAAGCTGCTTTATTCCGAGTTTGGAATATGCTGCTTTTGGGCCTTCGTATTCATAACACATGTTGACTACTCCTCTAACTCCCAGTTTATATAACGACGAAGGGTGGTTTAGAATTGCCATTGGGGCACATCCCAATATCAGCGTATCATCTACCACTGTCCAATAATTCCCTATGCGAAGCATGGCAGTAATCGGAAATGTTGGCATAAAGAGCATCTTTGAAACTATTTTCATAACAGGAAACGGAAGTAACTTTTTTTGAAATAGAAAGTAAGTTGTAGCGAAGACCAAGGCAAATCCCCAAAGAAGCTTCGACAGCGCGGGCTGGACAAACGATGTCAAAGAACTGGCAGCGAATCCTGAAGTTTGATGAATTTTTGGGACACTCATGTTGTCTAAAAGCACTGCAAAATATATACTTGTATAATTTTGCTTTGCTTGTGCTATATTGTAAAAATTATGAGGCATAATAACAAATAACAAAGGATCCAATACTGTGTAACGCACGGACAAAATTTTCAGCCTCAGCTATGTACAAGCTTGTACAAACCTTGGGTTCAAGGATGCTGAAGCTCAAGTTACACAATTCTTGATCCCATGGGAGATTTTCAACCTTTCTTGACTCCAAAGTGATAGGATGTAGGGTCCAACAGCCGAAACACAGAATCTTGAGTGGATAAGTAGGGAGGGAAATGCATGATACAGGATTTTGGCAGTTCCATATCATAAATGATACAGTTGTGAGTGAAAGAGAGTGAGCGGCCCGATAGAGATGACAATTACGTGTTCCAAGTGTACTCAGATACGTAAATGGCTCTAATTAGCGGTGAGAATAGCAATGCTTGATTGCTATGTGTATTTGTAGTCTGCAGAAACAAAGTTAAAAGTTAACAATTCAACCAGTTTCGTGCACTAAGTATTGCACTCGTCAGGAGTAAAAAAGTATTTTATAAACTTAGAAAATTTGTATAAATTCAAGAAGTTGTAATTTCATCGTAATTCTTTCATAGTTAATTAAACTCAATGATCACTACATAATATTGCCTTAGTTTTGAAATTTTGCTAACTGCTTTTAGTAGCACGCTGTTTTCACTTTCACAGTATCACGACACACCGCGACAAACTTTGGGAGATCAATATCATCGACAACTGAGCTACAACAACAAGAAGAAAGAATACATAATTTGGAATAATACCCTGTTTACTGAGTGGATTCAGCGGCCACTTTCTTGGTCTTCTTGGACTTCTTATCATCGCTATCTCCAGTTTTTGGCGGAAGCAAAATACTGTGGATATTTGGAATGACACCTCCTTGAGCAATGGTTACATCACCAAACAACTTATTCAATTCTTCATCATTTCTACAATAGTTACGAATAAAAATAATATTGCACCTGCAAAATATTCTTCTTGAATCACTAACCTGACTGCAAGTTGAATGTGTCTGGGAATGATACGTGTCTTCTTTTGATCACGAGCGCAATTACCAGCAAGTTCTAAAACTTCAGCACTCAAGTATTCAAGCACAGCTGTGAGATATACGGCGGCGCCGGCACCAATCCGTGCTGCGTATTTGCCTTGCCTCAAATAACGTCCAATGCGGGCAACCGGGAATTGCAATCCTGCTTTCATACTCTTTGTCTGACTTTTTTTCTCTGACTTTCCACGACCACCTTTTCCCTTTCCACCTTCATTAGATTTTCAATAACTGTTGATTGAAAAATGTTGAATTGTGACAGTTACCCACCTACGGCGGTCCTTGATTGTGGGCGAAGTTTCCCTTCTTCATTATTTCTAGTTTTCAAAGTCGTGAGTCGTTGAAGAGTTGACATACTGAGGAGGATGAGAAGTACACGCTCACAAAAGTATTCGCAACTGCAAATAATAAAAAGCAACTTGGAACTTATTAACAATTATAATAAAATACGAAGCAGCAAATCCAGCAAACGTCATGATTTCGCTTGTTTGGGCGGTTGACTTGTGTTTCAATAATATTAATGCTGTCACTATGTATTACGCTGTATGTGACCAATTATTTTGAAAATTCTTCGCTCGCTCGAGTCCGAGTGTTTAATTTTGATGAAAATTCATTTTGGCGGAAATCCTTTCTCTTTTGTCTCTAAAATCTGCCATAGACCACGAAGTTGTTGATGAAGATGTCACTGATGAGAGTCAGGTTCACTTTTCTCAGGATTTAGGTGATATAGATATCACAAATGCAGCTGCAATCAAATCCTCAATTCTCGAACCATTTGAGGATAATATGTGCTAGCTACCGAAACGTCAAAGCGCTTAGCTATTCGACGACAGCTAAGACAGTAACTATTGTACGCAAATGCAGTGCTGAACGTTTCAAAAGTACAAAATCATCAATCGGTGACCGCTTCTCTAAAAGTTGATGTCCATTGCCAATAACGCAATAACTGGAAAGCTGTGTATATGAATCGGTACATGGTAGAAGGAAGGTTGATTGTTGGGTTGTGATGGCGAAGGGGGGAAAAAGTTAGCTAAAGCTGAATTTAACCATCAAATGAATGAAGATCTTTCGAAGTGACCATCGGACATTATCCGCAAAAGGAATGAACTCAGAAAGCTACATGAGATGAAGCGACAGAAGAGAGAGGTAGTAGTTGTTGTACACAATCAAACCAAAGCGCATATCACGAGCACATTGGTCTATCAAATTTGAATGAGACGCCAAATAGTGCCTTTGATATTGAAAATGAAGAAACTTTCCTTCACAATCGGGATGAAGTGAAAAAGTTTGTTAATGGGTATCATGATCCTCGATCAAAACCGAACGAAAGGAGTGTTGACTATAGGTGAGCACAATTCTCTTGTTGGTGCAGCTACAGATCGTTGTTCAGTAGCTGAAAATTGGCTTTGAAGAAACCGAAGAAGATTTCCAAGGACAAGAGACTCTAGATGCCGATGATGAAGGTGAGCTTGATAATAGTTGCAAAGAACAAGAAGATACAGTTGAAAAAGACAAATAAACAGTACTCGAGAGCCTTTTTATGTCATGAGAATTGCTAGAGGTGAAGAAGGGGAAGGAGAAAGCATCGAGCAACATCATGTTCCTAAAGAAGAGAAGGAAGAAGTCCACGACACTACTCGTTCTATAAGTAGCCCTACAGATATAGCGGAAGAAACGGAACATGTTTCGGAAGAAAAGAAGGAACAAATCGAAGAGCCTATTAGCTCCAGAACGGAATGTGGAATCCCTTCAGATGGAGTGACAACATCAAATTTCTTGTCGTCAAAAGTAATATTCCACGGTGGTTTCCGACACAAATCATGAAGCTTCTCGAAAGCTTTATCCATGATGGAATCTGGTTGAAGGGAGATTCTTTCATCCACAGTGGTGGAAGCCTGGATTGTCAGGGGATTGGTAGGCAATAATCACCAACGTATTTGATTGCCACAATAAATAATGCAATCAATGCCAGTCTCTGGCTTTTGCGCTTCGTGACTAGTGCTGCAACCTTCCTCTTCTTGTTACTTATTGCTTCTAAACGTAAACAATGGGAATCAAGAATCATGGTTAACAGTACCGATGATAACAAATTAATCGTACCTTCCAGAGGATTCTGCTGGTTGTACTCTTCACGAGATTGTGGATTCAGCAACAGTGATGATACCCATTCTATTTTCCCACGAAACTCTTTGTGTCTATTTTGTTCTTTTTTATTTTTAGTTGCATTAACAGGACGATTCTGTTGAATAACCTTAGGTAAGTCCGTTCTTGAGCAATTCAACATCTCGCTCGTTCTTAAAGTAGAATGGATATCTTTCACTGTTTCGGATTATCAATTTATGTTAAGTGACGTATGGGTCGGTTTTTTTGTTACGTTTCGTTGGACTTTCGGCATGATAAACGTGTGAATGATATATGATAGGAAAAGTAAAAAGAAGTGAAAGAAATGGAAAGATGACAGTTCTGTGTTCATCGTTATTTGCAGCCAACACATGAATATAATTACGTACGT
>JACCEA010811427.1_pt1 | contig 26064 bp, 18 predicted proteins | sample 7449851 | NCBI WGS metagenome assembly JACCEA01 (sample SAMN15323453, study PRJNA562643) | freshwater metagenome | isolation source: river surface water | place: USA:Blue River Watershed | collected 2017-08-18
GCTCATCCTGACAATACGCTGATTGAGGATAAGTCATCGTTACCGTTCCACTTCCTAACACAGTCCCTGTTGCTGTTATCGTACAACCATTTGGATCGGCAATATCAAATGAATAAGTATCCCCAGCCACCAAACCTGATACAACGATGGTACCATTGTGTCCGCAAGTTGTATTCGCAAATGACGCAGATGCCGGAGTAAGTGTACCTGGAACAACCGAGAACACAGCTACTGGATCAATTTCCGGTGAACCACCCTGCATAGTCACAGTAGCTTCCCCCGTTGCGCAATCAGAAACTTCCGTCCATGTTACTTCTGGCAAGTATTGAACAGCATAAGTTGGGCCCAAATCATAACATGGGATCGCCGTATTCACGTAACTGTAGTAGCCATCGGCCATACTGTAAAAAGTAATAGGCACAAAATAAACCGTATTATCTGTAAAAGTTCCAGGATATGCATTGATCCAGTATTGATCATTCACATCAGAAAAAGGTCCGAAAGAATATACGCCTACCAAGCAGGGATCATTTGCAATATCTTCTGTTGCAGATGGAACCAAACCTACTGTAGGAGGACAAGAGAACACCAACCAACCAATTCCAGGATCATAAGCAAAAGGCGGTGGAGGATTCAACGCTTCCCCAGGTGGAGTATAGTCACCATTTGGAGTAATATCCAAAACATCATTGTAACACAATACGTAATTTACTGTACTTTGCCCGGTAATATTTGGGGTATAGGTTCCAGCATCCGCCGCACAACTACAGTCTGACACTGCTGTATAATTTATAGTCTGAGAACACGCAGGATCAGCACTGAAGTATACGCTTATTGTTGACGGAGCTCCATCCGCCGGAATATTTGAAATAGAGAAATTGTAAGTCTGACCATCCACAAATGGTGGATTAAACGTTTGTGTATAAGTATTTGTCCCATTATCTACCTCCACGATAACTGTTCCAGAACCAGGATTATCCGTGTAGGTAAAATCACCGTCAATAGAGAAGGTATTGTTTGGATCACATGCATTAATATTAACATTAAAGGTGTTAATAATACATGACCCAACTGGTGGTGGCACGATACTACAATTAGTTGATGCAGTTGAAGATGCCACGTTTGTATTCGCAAAAATATCTGTAGCAACATTTGCGAAATTCGTAATCAAGAACATATAAAACTGTCCCGCAACAGCACCGTTAATCGTACACGTTTCTGTTGGATTTGCACTGTAACTACAGTCCACAATGTTACCACATGGATAGGTCCCAAACAAGGTACAGGCGTCAAAAAATCCTCCACCTGTCAACTGATTACAAGCATTCGTCAGACTATTAAACGGACCCCAGCAAATAAAATCAATATCATCCAATCCATTTGTACTTCCAAGGTCAATTACTAAATTACCTGACTGAGCAATTTGAATGTAGTACCATGCCGGATTTGGCTGGGTGCCCAAACAACCATAATCTGGTCCTACTTCAGGGTTTGTATTCACTGAAGCCGGAAACACATAGTTATTATCAGTACAGAATGGCTGTGCATTTGCACAATCCGGACCTTGTGCTAGAGACTGAAAACCGAATAAAAAAAGCGCTAGAATGGAGATGAGAAGTTTCATAGTAGTAGTTTCAATTATTTCGAATTGTTCTTTCTGCGTAATAACTCATCGCGATCCGCAACCCAAGCCGCACGATTGACTGCCATTCGATCATACCAACCAGAAGCCAATGCCTGCTCATGTTGTGTTTGATCACTCTTGATATATTCCACTTTTTGGTCAATCGCTTGAATGACGTATTCACAATGTTCTATTGTCATTCCTGCCAAGGAATCTTGAGATGCAGCAGGATCTGCTGACGGAGAATTATTAATCAAGGCAGGTTGTAGCTTTGTCATTTTAACCTCACGAACAGTTTGTTCTTGACCCAACACAAAGGATGATATAAGCACAGAAAGTGCAACGATACAGTTCTTCATAAGCGTAGCTTTGTCAACATAACGTAACCATACAAATATGGTTGCCTTATTTGTTCAAAAATACACAAAAATGACAAAAGGTTTAACAATCAGATAAATGGCTAAACCCAATCCTGATAACCGCGAAGAATCGCAAGTGTCTGACCTTCTCTAGAATCCGGAAAGATCTGTTTGTTATATTCCCAATTTGCAAGAGGAGGCATACTCATTAAAATACTTTCGGTGCGTCCACCTGACAATAGTCCAAACTTGGTTCCGCGATCATTTACCAAATTGAACTCAACATATCGTCCACGACGAAGTCCTTGCCAGCATTTTTCAGCTTCGCTCTCTGCACTGTTTCTTCCAAAAGCAGCTTGCTCCTCGTAAATGAAAGGGAATGATTCTCCCAAATCAACAGCGAAAGCCAAAAGATCTTCTTTGGTATGAGCCGTATCAGCTGAAATATGGTCGTAGAACACTCCTCCTATTCCACGAGTTTCTTGTCGATGAGGAATGTAGAAATATTCGTCAGCCCACTTTTTAAAACGCGGATAATAAGCTGTATCGTATTTGTCGCAGATTGCTTTTAAGCGCTCGTGAAAAATTCGTGCGTTAGCCGGTATTACATAATGAGGAGTTAGGTCAATCCCGCCACCGAACCAATGAGTTCCATTATCCAATTCGAAATAACGAACATTCATATGGATGATGGGCACATGCACATTTCGTGGATGAAGAACAATAGAAACACCCGTGGCGTAAAATTCATTCCCATCCAAACCTAATTGTTTCTTCATGACATCCGAAACAGGACCGTGTACTGCCGAAAACGCAACACCGCCTTTTTCTATAAGATCTCCGTTTTGAATGGTTCGGGTAAATCCGCCACCACCTTCCGGTCGATCCCAAGCATCCTCATTAAAATGAGCCAAGCCATCGACCCTTTCAAGTTCCTTACAAATGAACAATTGCAATGCGCGCATGCGCTCTCCGATCTGTTCTTTATTCATGATAAACACCTGCCCTCACCAATTCGTAATCCACATGCTTCACGATGAAACACTGCTTGTTCTCAAATCCGCTTCCTTGTGCAACCTTTTCCAAGTTGAAAGCATTGATCACCTGCTCTTTAACCGTTTCTTCCAACAATAAGGTTTTCATGAAATAGTACATTACGTCAAACCCCTGTGCACCAAATTTATTCATATCCGCCTTGTAAGCTGAACGGTACAAATACAATAACTGCTTCGTTGCCGGAAGTGTGTAGTTTAGATCACTGGCAGTTGCCCAAGTTATGTTGTAGGTAGTTTTGTAATATCCGGAAATGTCATCAAATCCAGCCCAGTCTTTTGTTCCTAAAATAGTGATCGTGCCATCTGCAGCTTTACTCTTCGATTTGTGGACAGCCTGCACAAACTTGATCGCCGCACCTTTATCACGCGTTGGAACAACAAATACGGTGTTTCCATTTTTACGGATATAACCTGCCAAGTCCGCTGCTTTGATCTCGATCAACTTCACATTCCCTTTCGCTTGAGATAGTTCCATAAAGCGATTGCGATAAGCATCATAAAGATCTTTATCCTTCGCTACCCCCGTATTAACCAGAACAATTTGATCTTTAGCGAATTGCTCCAAGGTATAAACCGCCAAAGACTTCATTTGTGTGATCTCACTGGCAACCGCAGCATATACATAAGGATTGTTCTTCAACACAGAACTATTCACAGCAGCCGGACAGATCATACGCACTTGCTGTTGTTTACACCACAAGGCTACTTGATCTGCAGTTTGAGGCAACAATGGACCGATCACCAGATCCAACTTCTGCATTTCAGGCTTTTTCAAGTAAATTGCAATTGCAGCTGAATCTGTCGGAAAATCAACAAAGCGAACCTCTGCCGTCACCCCTTCCCTGTTCAAGGAATCAATGGCTAATTGCATTCCCATGTAAACCTCTGTTGCTAATGTTTTCAATTGCGTTTGACCTTTACTGTTCAGATCAAATGGCAAAAGTACAGCAATCTTATAGTTGGATTTCTTTTTAAACAATAAGGCCTCATCCACCTTTGGAGGTTCAATTTCCTGAACCTGACGCACTTCGACCTGTTTCACATTCTCTTTTCTCAATGGAATCTTCAATACATCGCCCTCGTTGATCTTGGTAGATTTTAGATTGTTCAATTTTTGCAAGTCTGAAACCGGCACCATGAAACGTTTTGAAATCGTATATAAAGTCTCGCCCGGTTTCACCACATGTGTAATAATTGAATCCGAGAAGGTAACAGTAGTTGTTACTTGGCTATTTGTATTCGTTGTGGGATTATTGATCGTGATTGGCGTATTTGCTTTCACTGGAATAGTTAACTCTTGCCCCGGTTTCAAACCGCTTGCAATGCTCGGATTCAGTTTTGTAAGCTCTTCAGACGAAACATTGTACTTTTTAGACAAACCGAAAAGCGTTTCACCTTTAGCAACTGTATGAACGATCTGCTGTGTACCATCCTGATTCTTTCCAGTATCTAGGCCAACAGGGATCAGGTATTTGTATCCTTCTTGCACTCCTTTATCAATTCCAGGATTTGCTGAAACGATGTCGTTTACGGCCACATTATACGTGGTATGCAATCCCCACAGGGTGTTTCCCGCTTGAGCGTAATGTACAATGTATTTCTTTCCTCCGCGGAATTCATACAATACGTCTTCTTTCACTTCTTGAGCAAACATGACGCTTGAAAACAACAAGGTAACGAACAACAGGATCAATTTCATAGTTTCAAATTTGCGTGATCGCTCACAATAAACATACCGCTTATTCCCACTCGATAGTTGCCGGTGGTTTGGAACTGATATCATAGGTTACACGGTTGATCCCTTTCACTTGATTGATAATACGATTCGAGATCTTCGCTAAAAATTCATAAGGCAAATGACACCAATCCGCAGTCATACCATCGGTAGAAGTTACAGCACGCAAGGCAACGGCATTTTCGTATGTACGCTCATCCCCCATTACTCCAACTGATTGAATGGGCAAAAAGATCGCTCCCGCTTGCCAAACATCGTTGTACAATCCGTCTTCTTTCAAACCGTCGATAAACAATGCGTCCACTTCTTGTAAGATGCGTACTTTATCCGCAGTAACTTCACCCAAAATTCGGATTCCCAATCCTGGCCCCGGGAATGGATGGCGCTCTAAGATCGCATCAGGCAAGTGCAAAGACTTCCCTACACGACGAACCTCATCTTTGAACAACAATCGTAATGGTTCAACAACCTGCAATTTCATATAGTCCGGCAATCCACCAACATTGTGGTGAGACTTGATCGTTTGAGAAGGACCACCATTAACCGAAACAGATTCGATCACATCCGGATAGATCGTTCCTTGCCCTAACCATTTTGCATCTGTGACCAATTTTGACTCTGCATCAAAAACATCCACAAACACTTTCCCGATCGCTTTACGCTTCAATTCAGGATCGGTTAATCCTTTCAACGCAGCGTAGAATTGTTCAGAAGCATCAACTCCTTTCACATTCAAGCCCAAACCTTTATAACTTTCCAATACGGAAGCAAATTCATTTTTACGCAAGAGACCGTTATCCACGAAAATACAGTGCAAACGATCGCCGATTGCACGATGCAACAACATTGCAGCAACGGAAGAGTCTACCCCACCCGACAATCCAAGGATCACTTTATCGTTACCCAATTTTGCACGTAATTCCTGAACCGTACTTTCAACAAACGAATCCGGTGTCCAATCCTGAGTACATCCACAAATGTGTACGATGAAGTTGCGCAACAAGACCGTACCTTCTAGAGAATGGTACACTTCCGGGTGGAACTGAATTCCATAAGTCGTTTCACCTTCAATGGCATACCCTGCAACTTCCACATCGTGTGTAGAGGCGATGATCGAATAATTCTCAGGTACTTTCTTGATGGTATCACCGTGACTCATCCATACTTGAGATCCTGTTGACATACCTTTGGTAAGTACATGTTCTTGATCTACAAATGACAAGTTGGCACGACCATATTCGCGAATTGTTGAAGGCAATACCTCTCCTCCAAAATTTTGCGCCAAATACTGTGCACCAAAACACACACCCAACAATGGCAACTTCCCTTTGTACGCTGACAAGTCTGGCTTTGGAGCCTCGGGATCACGCGTAGAGAACGGACTACCTGAAAGGATTACACCTTTGATGTGCGGTCCAAGTTCCGGCGCCTTGTTCCAGGGATGAATTTCACAATAGACGTTCAACTCGCGTACACGGCGTGCGATCAACTGTGTGTACTGTGAACCAAAATCGAGGATGAGGATCATTTCTTGCATGCCTGCAAAGATAATGCGAATAAGGGAAATGATAGTCATGTATGAAAGAGCTTTTCAACAAGTTATTCTGACAACACTTCAAACGTTTCAGCCATTCTGTCAGAAATATCACTCTGGAATAATTATTGACAATCCCCTGCTTTCTCATTAGAAGCACGGGAATTTTGTTATTTTTGGGCTTCGCATTAAAAAGACACATGTTAGGAGGACTTTTAAAAAAATTAGTTGGCGACAAATCTGCCACTGACAGAAAAAAATACCAACCTGTAATCGATCAGGTAAGCGCTATATTCCCGGGACTTACTTCGTTGACTGATGACGAATTACGTGCCAAAACAGATGGTTTCCGTGCTCAAGTAAAAGCTGCAACGGATGCGCTGGAGACTGAGGTTAGTGCTTTACGTGAAAAAGCAAATGACATTACACTTCCACTTCATGAGAAAGAGGCGATCTACGAACAAATCGATGCGAAAGAGAAAGAGATCAATGAAGTGATCGAAAAAGTTCTTGAAGATATATTACCGGAGGCATTCGGCGTAGTAAAAGAAACCGCTCGTCGTTGGGCTCAGAATGGCCAATTGACTGTAACAGCTCGTGATTTCGATCGCGATCTGGCTGCGTCTAAAGATGGAATTACCATTGATGGTGAAAAAGCGATCTGGCACAACAAATGGACAGCTGCCGGTGCTGATGTAGAATGGGTGATGGTACACTACGACGTACAGTTGATGGGTGGGGCCGTACTTCATCGCGGAAATATTGCCGAAATGCAAACGGGTGAAGGTAAAACCTTGGTGGCGACACTTCCTGTTTATTTAAATGCACTTTCAGGAAAAGGTGTTCACGTAGTAACTGTGAACGACTACCTGGCAAAACGTGACTCCGAATGGATGGGACCTCTGTACCAATTCCACGGTTTGTCTGTAGACTGTATCGATAAGCACCAACCAAACTCACCGTCTCGTCGCAAGGCATATTTGGCGGACATTACTTTTGGTACGAACAACGAATTTGGCTTCGATTACCTGCGAGACAACATGGCAAGTGCAGTGGAGGATCTGGTACAACGCAAGCATCATTATGCAATCGTCGATGAGGTCGATTCTGTATTGATCGATGATGCGCGTACGCCTTTGATCATATCCGGTCCAACACCAAAAGGTGACCAACACGAATTCTATGAATTGAAGCCTCGTGTAGAACGTGTCGTGGAAGCGCAACGTAAATATGTTAACCAAGCTTTAGCTGATGCGAAGCGTTTGTTAGCTGTTATTAGTTCTCCTGCGGACGCCAATACGGACATGAAGACTGCTTTGGAAGAAGGAGGAAAAGCGTTGCTTCGTGCATACCGTGGATTGCCGAAAAACAAAGCATTGATCAAATTCTTGTCAGAACCGGGTGTGAGAGCTCACTTGCAAAAAGTGGAGAACCAATACATGGCTGAGCAAGGCAAGCACATGAAAAAGATCGATGCAGAGTTGTTCTTTGTGATCGATGAGAAAAATAATACGGTGGAATTGACAGAGAAAGGAATTGATCTGATCTCTGGTAATGACGATAGAAATTTCTTTGTGATGCCGGATATTTCCACAGAAATTACCGCATTGCAAAAACAAGAATTAGCTGCTGAACAATTTGCATTGCAAAAAGATGCATTGATCCGCGATTACAGTATCAAATCAGAACGTATTCACTCCGTTACGCAACTATTAAAGGCGTATACGCTTTTCGAAAAAGAAGTGGAATACGTGATCATGGAAGGTAAGATCAAGATCGTTGACGAACAAACTGGTCGTATCATGGAAGGACGTCGTTATTCAGATGGTCTTCACCAAGCGATTGAAGCTAAGGAAAATGTAACGGTTGAGGCAGCTACTCAGACCTATGCAACCATTACCTTGCAAAACTACTTCCGCATGTACCACAAACTTTCTGGTATGACAGGTACGGCGGAAACTGAGGCAAAAGAATTCTGGGACATTTACAAATTGGATGTTGTAGTTATTCCAACGAATAAACCAATTTCTCGTAAAGACCAAAACGACCTTGTTTACAAAACAGCACGTGAGAAATATGCCGCTGTCATAGAAGAGGTAGTAAAATTAGTCAACGAGGGCCGACCGGTGTTGGTGGGTACCACAACAGTTGAGATTTCCGAGTTATTGAGCCGTATGCTCAAAATGAAGAATATCCCGCACCAAGTATTAAATGCGAAGTATCACCAACGCGAGGCGGAGATCGTTGCAGAAGCTGGTAAACCGGGGGCGGTAACGATTGCTACAAACATGGCCGGTCGTGGTACCGATATCAAATTGGGTGAAGGTGTGCGTGAGCGCGGTGGTTTGGCCATTATTGGTACAGAGCGTCACGATTCTCGTCGCGTTGACCGTCAGTTGCGTGGTCGTTCCGGTCGTCAGGGAGATCCGGGATCTTCTCAGTTCTTCGTTTCCCTGGAGGATGATTTGATGCGTAAGTTTGGTTCTGAGCGTATTGCACGCATCATGGACCGACTTGGTTTGAAAGAAGGAGAAGTGATCCAGCACAGTATGGTCTCTAAGTCCATCGAACGTGCACAGAAAAAAGTAGAAGAAAACAACTTCGGAATTCGTAAACGTCTCTTGGAATACGATGACGTGATGAATGCACAACGTAAAGCGATTTACAAGAAACGTCGCAATGCCTTGTTTGGAGATCGTTTGGATGTAGATATTTCGAATATGTTCTACGACGTAGTTGAATCTATCGTATCGAACCATCAAGGACATTCGTTTGAAGAATTTGACTTGGAGTGCATGCGTGTATTGGGAATCCAGTCGCCGGTTACTTCAGAACAATTCGCATCATTACGCAGTTCTGACCTTGTTGAAGACGTGTACGAAGGTGTCATGCAGCATTATTCACAAAAGAATCAGCGAATCGCAATGGCAGTATGGCCACAAGTGAAGCACGTATACGAAACGATGAAACAATTTAAGAACATTCAGTTCGAAGTTTCAGACGGAACAAAAGGTACATATATCGTTGTTGAACTAGAAGAAGCTTACAACACGGAAGGAGCATCCATTGCAAAAGCGATCGAAAAGAACTTAGTTCTTGGAATGATCGACAACGAGTGGAAAGAGCACCTACGTGAGATGGATGATTTGAGATCGTCGGTACAACAAGCCGTTTACGAGCAAAAAGATCCATTGTTGATCTACAAATTGGAATCGTTTGAATTATTCAAGAACATGTTGGGCCGTTTGAGCGCAGAAACAGTAGAATTCTTGGTGAAAGCACAGATCCCGACTACCAATCACGGAGATGAGATCCAAACAACTAATAAGGAGGTAAGTCACGAGAATCATTACGAGAAAGCTGTTACCAATACCACAAGTACTGAACAGCCGCGTTTCGAAGGAAGCAACGGTTACGAGGAAGCATTGCGCAATTCAATGCAACAGCGCGAGAAACAACAACCGATTGTTGCTGAAACGAAGATCGGACGAAACGATCCTTGTCCTTGTGGAAGCGGTAAAAAATATAAACAATGTCACGGTAAATAACACCATACAAAAGGTCGGCGCAAGTCGACCTTTTTTTATCTTTCACAGATTAGCACTACTTTTAGGGCATGATCCGAATCGGTATTGTTGGAGCAGGAAATGTTGGACGCAATTTGGCGCAAGCCTTGCAACGGGCCGGTATTGCTATCAGTTGGGTCAAAAGCAAAAATCTAACAAGTACTGCTTTATTGACTGACGAACTCGGAACCCGTGCGATCGCAAACTGGACAGAGTTTGAACCCGTTGACCTCATATTGGTAGCTGTACCTGACAAAGCGGTGCAAGAAGTTTGTTTAGAAGCCGTGCAATTTGCACCATGCGCTTCGGTTAGTGGAACCGTTGGGATTCAAGATGTGCTGGGGACTTATCCAATTGGTGTTTTCTATCCTTTGCAGAGCTTTACAGTAAATCGAAAAATAGATTTCCGATCAGTTCCTATTTTGATCGAAAGTGAACACGAAGAATTGCGTAAACTTTTATGGCATTTAGGCAGGCAGATATCAGATACCGTGCAGGAATGCTCTGAAAACGACCGGAAACACTTGCATATTGCAGCAGTATTTGCCAACAATTTCACGAATCACCTGTTGTATCAAGCAGAACGCTATTGCGAAGAGAATAATGTTGCCTTCGAACTGTTAAAACCGTTGATCACGGAAACACTCCAAAAAGCAATGGAAATAGGTCCGAAACTGGCACAAACAGGTCCAGCGAGACGGCATGATGAAGAAACAATAAACGAACACCTTACGAAGTTATCTGAGCCAGCACGAGCTATTTATCGCCTGATCAGTGACTCAATAGAACAGACTTACAAATGATCAGTTATAAAGAACGACTCAATCACGTAACCACCTTCATGTTCGACGTGGATGGTGTTTTGACCAATGGAGATGTATTGCTTATGAATGGAGATGTATACCGCACCTTGAATTCAAAAGACGGTTATGCGCTTCAATACGCCAGTAAAAAAGGCTATAAGATCTTCATCATCACCGGAGGGAATAGTCTGGATGTTAAGCATCGTTTAGATAATCTAGGAGTTACGGAAGTGCATTTGCGCAGCGCGAACAAATTGCAGGTGTATGAGCAGATCTGTGAAAAATACCAATTACGCGACGAGGAGGTTTTGTACATGGGGGATGATATTCCGGATTTACCGGTTTTGAAACGTGTTGGGGTGAGCACTTGTCCGCAAGATGCCGTTCCTGAGGTGAAAGCTGCCAGTCATTATCAGTCGCCGTTTTTGGGCGGAAAAGCATGCGTGCGAGATGTGATCGAGCAAGTATTAAAAGTTCAGGATACTTGGATGACCGAAGAGGCGTATCATTGGTAGGTGAGTTAATTCTTCAACACTTTCGCTACTCCTACCCCCTTTTCGGAAGTTAATTGTAGGAAGTATGTACCCGCTGATAGCTGAGAAAGATCCACTTGGTATTTTCCAGTAGCTTTGAATTGGGCATGTTCCTCTCCATTGATAGCTAAAACGCGGATCTGTACTGACTCCTCTCCCAATTCTAATGTCAGAGACCCTGAAAATGGATTTGGATAGATCTTCAACTGTTCAAAAGCGCCATTTTCGATGATGTCTACCAATGGGCTGATCAAAGGCATACTATTCGAAGGAAATACATTCTCATTTCCGATCTTAACGACGAAAACAGAATTCCCACCGTAGCCAATAGTTGTATGAAAACCGACGAATATTGCATAACCATCTTTCGTTGGGATCATGTGATTGATCTGATCCTGACCGATCCCATTATAACCTAGACCATAACCATCCCATCCAAAATAGGCTGCATAGCGGTAAACATTATTATCCTCACCATCCGGAAATGTAGGAAAAGAAGCGTTTATGGCTTGAGTTGCAACAAAAAACTTATCACCAGTGCCAGCAGAATACCTTGTGCCTGCTACATATCTTCCAGAGTAGTCTGAATGGGCTTCTTCATAGTAAACAGGAACACCATTTAAATCCGTCGAAACACGGAAATAATCAGCATCCGTAAAACCATCATAATAAGATTCTCCCATTGCAATTATACCACTTGGTACAACAATCACATCATTAATGTAAGCTGAGCTAAATTGCCCGTATTCTTTGCTCCAAACCAAATCTCCATCAAAGTTCATTTTAGCCATAAAACCCTTTTGTTTCAAAGAATCTTCATTGTACCAGGTCCCGGCTACAAGAACATGTGTTGCATCAAACGGTTCAATAGTTATACCTCTATCATTTCCGGAGTTTCCAATTTTCTTTACCCATATTGTTTGACCAGTCTTTGCAATGCGCGCTAAAAGCACATCATTTTCACCAGTAGCCGTACTATCAGTTTCTCCAATAATTAAAACACTACTATCAGCCAATAATACAGCATCATTCACCCATTCATGAGCCCCAAGATCAAGATGCTGTTCCCATAGTTGATTTCCGGCTTCATTGATAAAAGTTATCCATGCGTCAAAATCGCCGGATGCCCCACTGGATGAAGCTCCTGCAATGAAATAGCCGTAGCCCTCAACCGCCATAACTCGGCGTCCATTTTCAAATTCAGGACCTCCATAGGCATTAGACCACATGTAATTTCCTGTTTTATCGATACGCAGCAAGAACGCTTGGGATGGGGAATCTTCAAAGCTGGAGGAAGAACCCGTTATCAAGTAAGAACTGTCTGCCAATTGCACAACCCCCTCTCCTCGGTCATAACCGTTTCCCGAAAAGCACTTATAGAATGAAGCTTGGGCACCAACACTTATTGGGAAAAACATCATTACCAATAAAAGGCGAAAAATCAAATTAAGTTCCATGACATGCGAAGTAATAATGATCTACCAAAAGCATTTTTTAAGATCCATCCCAAACTATCATCTGTTCCTAAGCTTAGAGAAAATTTAGGAAGTGTATAATTCAGGTACATGCCGCTGCGGAAACCGCCAAATCCGCCATAGGATCCTGAAAGAGCAAAGGATAAGGTTTTAAGTGGCTTGTAATGCACGCCAAAAAAAGCCATCGGCACGCTGTTCAAACTGGGATACAATCTGATACCGAAATAAGTTTGCCATTTTGTTGCCAAATGTTTATTGATCATTTTAGCCACTTGTAAATAGCCGGGCAAGACCACCCAACGCTTTTCTGTTGTCTTTTCAATTCCCATGGAATCCAACAAGGAAAAATCATCGTCGAATGCATTGTCGCTCGCTGTTAACTGATCCAATTCAAATCCGGAATACTGGTAACTTGAATCGACATTATATGAAGTAACAGGCTGATGCATGTAAGCAAACCCTAGGTTTTGAGCACTAACCTGAAACCAGGTGCTTCTACCTTTGACCCATGGCGTCTCTAAGCGGTACTCACCATCCAGCGCAACACCCAAACCTTTCGAAAAAGCCTTACCAGTTGTAGTGTACATATCTCCGCGTGCTTGAAGATCTATCTGAGTAGCATCTGCATTTTGGGTAAGCAAACCGTCTCGAATGGTCCCTTTAAAGGCCTGCTGTACATTCACAAAATTGAGGAACAAACCTGAATGCGAGTATTTGTTTACTATTCCTCCACCCATTTTTTGGAAAACCATGAAATTAGCAGTTGTATTCGAAATATCCGCTGTTTGATCCAGATATGATTCATTGCCATAAAAAAGTAAACCAAACACATCTTTGCCATAACTCAAACTACCTGTTGCGTAGTACCCGGCTTTGAGAGCCCACGTTAGTGAATCTCCACTACCAAACCCACCTGTTCCATTGTAGAAACGCAATTCATTGTTACTGGTAAATCCAAAGCGATTGATCTCACCGTGTTTCTCAAAACTTCGGTTTTTCATGGCCTCATCGATAAAGCCACCCCACAACAAAGTGTTTGACATATCCACTCGTAAAGAACTTCCTTGAAATTCCGCACCTCCATCAAGCTCAATTGATGTGTGCACCGAGAAAGTCGTATCCATGTACAAGGGCTGATTGTATTGTGCTAGAGCGACTGGTGCAATCAATAACAATATCCAATTCAAAAACTTCATCAGATGCGATTTTCGATTACTAGTTTGGCACCTAATTTAAATCCGAAGAAGGCGTTGGCCGGAATTTGTTGCTGTACACTTGTTCCGTTCGTTGCGTTTGGTGTATTTAGACGCACTTTCACAACCATTTTTTTGGTGTTATTGAGTAATTCCAACTGCGTTTCATTCAAGTTCAATTGCACATATGAATCCTTTTGTTGAACACCATTTACCATTGCTCCATAGACGGAAGATGCGATCACTTGTGTTGCCGGGATACTCGTAAGCGTGTTTCCGGAAGCATCCTGAAGAAATAAAATCAAGTCTGCCTCCAACGGAAACGCATTCGTGCATTTAATCCAGATATAGCCTGATTTCACATGCGTAGCTTCTACATTCTGATTCAAAGAGAAATCAAACGTATCCTGAACGATCAGATCGGTCATTCCAATATTCATTGGCATGTTTGCAGTGAGCTGCACATTCAATGGATGTTCGTCAAAGATCTCGTCCCAACCACCGGAAACATTGCCCCATGGATTTAGTTGTAACTGGTAGGCAATTTCATTCAAATGTCCGTAATTCTCAAAGAATTGCTCGATATTACTGTTCGCCGCATTGAAAAACAAAACAGTCTCTGACGGATTCAAAGCAGTTTGTGTTCCCGTCGCAGCATTTACGGTGATCCAATCACCAATTGACGGATGCGACAATGCAACGGTATTTCCGGTTTTATTTGTATTCTTAAGGGAAATCAATTTCATTTTCCCATTCACTTTCATTCCATTTTCCACTGTGACTCCAATTGTGGCCGCATCCAAGTCTAAAAGACCGGATTCAATAGCAGCTAAGGCGTCAATCGTTTCAACGATCGTATCTGAAAGCATTTCCTGTCCAAAATATCCACGAGCGTAATCCAAACGGATATTTTCCATTTTGGCTTCAAAGCGCATAGAGTCCTGATTGGTGACCGTAACTGCAGATCCCAAAGGATCCGTTTTAACGATCATTTTCGTTTGTATGCGATTAAAGGACGTCAGATTCTCTCCGCGGAGATCAACATCATATCCGGCAAGATCAACAAATATGCTCGTAATTGATGGGGTCGCCAATGTACCTGCCGGTGCTGTTAGGTCTTTGGAAAGCGTAACTCCATTTTTTGTTGCACCAGGAATTTCAACTGTAAAGAAAGTTTTAGTTGCAATAGGATTTTTTACAATCAAGTCGATACCTCCTTCTTTGACACGGATCCTTTTCAGTTGCACATCACCCATATCAACAACGTGCTCTTGAACATCATTCACGAAAGAGGTCCCAGGTTGCACATTGAAAGAACTTAAACCTAAGGCATAACTATGGTTTACCGTAGTATCCGGAATTTCGATGAAATCGCTTAAGCGCAATTCAAAAACCGAACGGTCTACTGATAATTCGTAATATCCCGCGTTCACAGTTAGGATTGAGTCCTCCACCAAGTTTGTCAGTGTAAGGCTATCATGTATCAATGGCACTTGCCAATCTGTGTCCCATACGGCTTGTTTTCGTTTACAGGAAACGAGAAAAGCAGTTGAGATCAGAAGAAATAAGATGGTTTGTTTCATAAGCTGTTTCATTGATACCGCTTCGTGAAAGAGGTTGGAATTCTAAACACGTTCGATCACGGTTGCATATCCTTGACCTACTCCGATACACATCGTAACCAATGCATAGCGACCACCCGAACGATGCAATTCATTTGCCGCTGCTAACAAGATGCGCGCTCCAGACATTCCCAGTGGATGTCCCAAAGCGATAGCACCTCCGTTCGGATTGATACGTGGATCGTTATCCGCCAAGCCCATGTTACGTGTACAAGCCAATACTTGAGCCGCAAATGCTTCATTCAATTCCAGAACATCCATTTGATCCAGGGTCAATCCAGCACGCTCCAAAGCTTTACGAGATGCCTCTACCGGACCAATTCCCATAATTCGCGGTTCAACTCCAGCAACCGCTGCAGAAACAATGCGTGCAATAGGTTTCAAGTTGTATTTTTTAACTCCATTTGAAGAAGCTAAAAGCAATGCAGCAGCTCCATCATTCAAACCCGAAGCGTTTCCGGCAGTGACAGAACCATCCTTACGAAAGGCCGGACGCAATCCACCCAAACTGTCCATACTTGTACCAGGACGCATGAATTCATCGGCATCAAATACTAACGGATCTTGTTTTTTACGTGGAATAGAAACTGGTGTGATCTCTTGTGCAAAAACTCCATTTGCTTGTGCTTTTGCTGCTTTTTCTTGCGACCAAACCGCAAATTTATCTTGGTCTTCACGACTGATCTGGTACATTTCTGCCAAATTTTCAGCAGTCATTCCCATAGCATCCGTTCCATAGATCTCATCCATTTTTGGATTGATAAAACGCCAACCAAAAGAACTATCAAACAACTGTTGATCTCTTCCAAATGGAGTCGCAGCTTTCGAAAGCACCCAAGGTCCGCGCGTCATATGCTCCACCCCACCGGCAACATAAATATCGCCAGCGCCATCTTTCAATGCACGTGCAGCATTGATTGCCGCGGCCATCCCCGAAGCACACAAACGATTTACGGTCTCCCCGCCAACAGTAATTGGATAACCCGCCAAAAGCAAACTCATTCTAGCCACATTTCGGTTATCTTCACCAGCCTGATTCGCACAACCCATCAATACATCCTCAATGGCTGCCGGATCCAGAGTTGGAACTTTATCCAGTAATGCTTTTAATACGTGAGCAGCTAAATCATCTGCACGAACAGGTGATAATGTACCTCCAAAATTTCCAATTGCGGTGCGCACACCGGCTACCAAATAAGCTTCATTCTCCATTTTTCAACAATCTCTATTTTCAGCCTTCGTCTAGTCACAATCGAGTAAAACAAGGCATTCATGCATTTTTAACGAAGGCTAAGTTACTTAATATTTGTCCTTCAAAAGCATTCAGGAAGTCGAATCCTGAAGGGTGTTGAAAACTATTCAATCATGGCGCTTCAAAACTTCTTATTTTCAATACCCTAAAACAAGCACAGACACTATGAAAAACGGATTACTGATTGCCATCGCTACGCTGGCATGCTGGTCTCATATCTTCGGTCAGGCTGAGGAATTGACACCGGCAGAATTGCGTTATCGCGACTCGATCACCAAACTGAATCAGCAAAACAACGCGATTGCTGCAAGTCAGGAAGCTTACAACAAAGGAATCGAGCTCTTTAATCAAAAGAACTATTCTGCGGCTATCGCTTCTTTTGAAAAATCGATCACTTCTGACCCGAACTTTACAGCAGCATATTACAACAAGGGAGTAGCTGAGAATGAAGCAGAAAAGTATGCGGAGGCAGTTAAAACCTTAACGACCTTGATCGACAAGCAAGGAGGTTATGCAAAGGCTTACTTCCAACGCGGACGTGCCTACCAAGGCATCAATGATTATTTGAAAGCTGAAAAGGATTATGAAAAGTCTATTGCATTAGACGCGAAGAACCCGAAGGCATATTACAATTATGGCACCTTAAAATTCTTGCAACAAGACTACACCACGGCGATCAAGTATTTCAATAAAACAATCGAATTGGATCCAGCCGGAGCATTTGCATACAATGATCGTGGGAGTTGTTACCGCATGATGGGAGATTACCCAAAGGCCTTGGCAGACTACGAAGAAGCGGCTCGAAAAAATCCAAATTTGGCGTTCGTACTGAATAACATCGGTACAACAAAGAAAAAAATGAAGGATTATGCCGGTGCTTTACAAGCTTTCAACCGTGCAATTTCTGTTGATGCTAATTTCTATATGGCATATAACAACCGCGGAGCTACACTTTTGGATAAAGGAAGCATCGACGACGCGATCAAGGATTTTGAAAAAGCACTTCAGATCAATCCGAAGTATGCACCTGCAGCATCCAACCTGTCTGGGGTTTATTTCCGCAAAAAAGACTACAAGAAAGCAGAAGATCTGGCGACAAAAGCCATCGATTTGGATCCGAATTATGCTGCCGCTTATGTTAACCGAGGAATGGCGCGTGAAATGTCACGTGATCTGGAAGGAGCTTGCAGCGACTGGAAAAAGGCAAAGGACCTTGGGTCAAAAGAAGGAAAGTCTTATTACTCAGGAAATTGTAGTAACTAATAAACTGTACAACATGAAAAAATTCGCAATAGCGGTTGCACTGTTCCTAGCTACTACAGCATTCGGACAGAACGTAGAGTTCAAAGCAGCCAATTTCAAAGAAAACAAAGAAGGTTTGAAGAAAGCCGAAGAATCCATAGAAAAAGGAGATGCCTTTTACAAACCGGGCATGGAATCTGTTTTCTTGGTTCAAGATCCGGGAATGAATTTCGCAAAAGCTTTACAACAATATGAAAGTGCTCAGAAATTCAATCCAAACAACGGACTGTTGAATTTCAAGATCGGTGTATGTTACGCCAATTCAAACGATCCGGTAAAGAGTATTCCGTTCTTCAAAAAAGCTCAGCAATTGGATCCTACTTGTGATCCTTTCTTAAACTATTACTTGGGTTACGCTGCGCAGTTAGAAGGAAAGTACGATGAAGCTACTAAGTTCTATACAACCTTTGAAACAGAATACAAAAAGGCCGATGATTTCTCGAAATTCGTTGCACAACGCAAAAAACAATGTCAATTAGCCAAAGCAGCAGAAGCTAAACCTGTTCGTGCTTGGGTAGACAATGTTCAATCGGTAAACTCCGATCAAGATGATATGGCTCCTGCAATCTCAACTGATGGATCTGAAATGATCTTGAGTTCAAATCGCGCCAATGGACACCAAACCAACGAAATCGGACTGTACGACCACGATATTTACTCCTCTACATTATTAGATAACGGTTGGAGCGAACCGAAAAAGTTAAACGGAGGAATCAATTCGACAGGAGACGATATATCGAATTGCTTATCCTATGATGGAACAAAGATGCTCTTGCACCGTCCAGAGAATGGTCAAACGGATATCTATGAGTCAAAACTAATCGGCGCCAATTGGAGTGAGCCAAAGAAAATGATTTTCCATATTTCGTCTGATAAGGCAAATGAAAAATATGCCGCTTACAACGATGACGGTTACCGTATCTATTTTTCACGAGACAACGATAATCGCACCACAGGAATGGAAGTCATGTTCTCTGCCATGCAAAGTAAAATGAAGCAAGACTACATGGCAGCAGCCAATTTGCCTATCTTGAATTCAAAATTCAATGATGGTCCGGTTTACATCACCATCGATGGTGAAACCATGTACATCGCTTCTCAAGGGCATGAGTCGATAGGTGGTTATGACATCTTTGTAAGTAAAAAAGTGTCAGGAAACTGGACAGCTCCAGTAAACATGGGATATCCGATCAACACGCCTTACGATGATTTCTTCTTCGCAGCTACAGCTAACGGTAAGTTTGCCTATATCGCATCAAATCGTGCAGGAGGAAAAGGTGGATTTGACATTTACCGTGTAACATTCTGGGGACCAGAGAAAAAACCAGTGACAGAAACAGAAGATTATTTGTTGGCTTCTATTGCCATGCCGGTGAAAGATCACAACATTGAGAGTACAGTAGAGGTGAAAAAGAAATCATTGACCGTCTTCAAAGGAATAACGATCGATGCCATTTCGCGCAAACCTGTAGAGGCTCAGATCGAAATTACGGATAATGCGACAGGACAAGTCATTGAAACATTTACATCAAATGCTGCTACAGGTAAATTCATTATCACGTTGCCATCTGGGAAAAACTACGGAATTGCTGTAAAAGCGACTGGCTACCTATTCCACTCAGAAAATTTCGATATTCCAAGCGGAGCGGATGACAATTTGGTAAATAAGACCATCGAGTTGAAGAACATCGCGATTGGTTCCAAGATCGCCTTGCGAAACATCTTCTTCGATCACGGAAAAGCGACTTTGAGACCTGAGTCCAATGCAGAATTGGATCGTTTGGTGAAATTGATGAAAGATGTTCCAAACTTGAAGATCGAGATTTCAGGACACACAGATAATACAGGTTCTGCAACGGTTAATGAGACCTTATCTCAACAACGTGCTGAAGCAGTGGTAGCCTTTCTTACTTCGAAAGGTATCGCCGCAAGTCGCATGACTGCCAAAGGATACGGATCCTCGAAGCCAGTTGCACCTAACACAACAGACGATGGACGTCAACAAAACCGACGTACAGAGTTTGAGATCAAAGGAAATTGATTCGTTAGATTCGAATTTTATAAGCGTGGTTTGAGCAATCGGACCACGCTATTTTTTTGTGGATGATTGCAAGAGAAGAACTCATTAAAAAAAACGAAACCGTGATTTTCGGAGTTTTTCCATCTTCGCTAAATTGCGAATTATAGAATTAGTTAATGATACAATTCCGGAATTCTGGAATTAGACAATTCGGGAAATCGATAATTCGCTTATTTTTTCGATTTCTAAAAATATAAAACGGATAATCACCCAAACACCTCACTTCGATGGTAAACACCCCAATCATGCAGTGCTTCGATAACCTTTTTCAGGCTTTTCGCATGTTCCGTAGCAGTATATTCTATCCGAACGGGAAAATCATCTATCACTGTACGCTGAATTAATTTATTTACTTCCAGTTCTTTCAATTCTTTCGCCAGAACTTTAGTGGACAACTTGGGGATGCTCCGCTCAATTTCACGAAAATGTTTGTTCCCCTCGGCAATTGAGATCAGGATCAACAACTTCCACTTCCCTCCAATCACGTCTAAGGTGTCCTTTACTGGTAACAAGGACGACATGCATTCTTTGTGTGCTTTCTTTTTCATTTTAAGAATGAATATACTGATTACCTAGAGGTAACTGATTACAAAAGTAAACCAATAATATGTAATATTGCTTCTCAGACCTTACAAATTAATTTTAAAAATGAACAAACAGATACGATACAAGACGAGAGGTCACCGAGCCGACATTGGATCTTTTGAAATACACCGGTTGGTATCAAACAATTACGCTAGTCACGTGGGACATTTTGTGTTCTTAGACCACATTGCTCCATTCATGCTCGCTGAAAAGCACTTGAACAAAGATGCCGCGCATCCGCACAGGGGAATTGCCACACTCACCTATTTGGTGCATGGTGAAGCAGAACATTTCGATAGTCGAGGACACCAAGGAACAGTTCATTCCGGTGGTGTCCAATGGATGAAAGCAGGAAATGGAATTGTACACAACGAAGCTGTGGGACCCGACTCAAACACCGGAGGTAAATTGGTACACGGATTTCAATTTTGGATGAACCTACCGGCCATTGAAAAACAAAAGGATCCGGAATACATGGCCCTTCAGTCTCATGATCTACCCACAATTCAATTACCGCATGGTGCGGGAACGCTAAAAGTTGTCGTGGGAACTTACAACGATCAAAGTTCCAAGATCCCAACCTATGCTGAACAATTTTTGTATCACATCAGACTTTCTGCCGGTTCCCAATATGTTTTGCCAACCAAATCAGGATTGGATTATGCCGTATTTCTTCCACAAAACGATCTTCAGATCAATAATGAACACTTTCATTTAGGTGAACTTATTGGATTTGTAGACGAGGAAGGAGACATGACATTTAGCAATGACTCCGCTATTTCTGTAGAGTTTATTCTATTTGGCGGAGAAAAATACACCGAACCAGTTGCAGCCTATGGCCCATTCGTCATGAACAGCATGGAAGAAATTCAAGTGGCGCATCAAGACTACATGCGAGGAAAATACGGAGACGTAGTGTACAGATAACGATTTATTCACAAATCAAACAAACAATTAAATGACAACACAAAAAACATCAAAGGCACTTCACATTGGACTATGGGTAGTGCAAGGATTACTCGCTGCAGCATTTGGTATGGCGGGATTTATGAAACTGACAGCACCGATTGAACAACTCGCTGAGAATGGAATGAGCTTCGTCAATGATTACAGCGAAGGAATGGTGCGTTTCATTGGGATCAGTGAATTATTGGGGGCATTGGGATTGATTATCCCTGCGGCATTTCGTTTCAAAACATTCCTTACACCTTTAGCTGCTGTTGGACTAGCGATCATTATGATTTTGGCTACGAGCTATCACATTGGGGCAAATGAGCCGATCATCGGATCAGTTGTGTTCTTTGTATTGACCACCTTCATTGCTTGGGGACGCTTTAAACTTGCCCCTATTCAAGCCAAATAATTACGACATCCCGTTGTTGTCTTAAAGTCACAGCAACGGGAATTTGTTCATAATTGAAGTTCAGAATCCCTCCCCAGAGATTACCTTTGATACTGAAAGAAATAACTATTATTAACTATTCAAATCTTTCTTTCATAGCTATGCCCCTGTTGGAACCCTAATCTTCAAAAGACTAGATCTTTCTCGTCCTAATCCAAACCACTAGCCACAACCTTAAAGGATGTACGGCGATTTCGCTGGTGCAATTCCTCTCGTTCTTTCTTAGTTTTCTTCGCGTCAATGTATGCTTCTGTCAATACGATTGCTTTTCCTGACTCATCCAATACCGGTTTCTTGGTCTTTGGATCCTGCAAGGTATTGGGTTGCGTTTCCCCATATCCAATTGGAATCAAACGATTCGGGTCAATTCCTTGCGAGATCAGATAATCTACACAAGATTTAGCCCTGCGTTGAGAAAGATCCAAATTGTAAACATCACTACCTCTGGCATCTGTATGGGAATTGATCTCAATTCGAATGTCGTTGTTCAATTCGAGAAATTCAACCAACTTATCCAAGATTTGTTTGGACTGAGGTCGCAAATTTGCCGAGTTAAAATCGTATTCAATCCCATCGATCTCGATTTCTTGCTGCGGAATTGGATTCAAATAAAAATCACGCGTTATACTCGTTGTTTCAGTAATATAATTGGTATTAACAGATGTTGCATCAGCAAAATAATTCTGTTTTTGACACTTGATGAACCATTCTTGTCCATAAGACAGTTCTTTAGAATAATACCCGTTTTCATCTGTCATCAACGTAAATGACGGTGATTCACCTTTCACATCTTTGAATGTTAACTTACAATTCGGCAGGATTTCCTCTGTTTCTTTATCGTAGGAATAGCCACTCAAATAAATATGGATCGGCTCATTGTTTACTTCGTAAATCGCATAGCAACTTCCACCATCACACGGTTCCCGATCTGAAGATAGATATCCTCTCGACAATCGTGTATCCCAGATCATATAAGCATCATCTTTGCTCGAATTGATCGGCTCCCCCATGTTCACAGGTAATTGATAACTACCCGTCTCTCGATCAAAATAAGACTTAAAAATATCTAAACCACCTATTCCACCATGACCGCGAGATGAAAAGAACAAGGTTGATGATACTTCATGAAAAAACGGTGTCACTTCATCTTGGTCGGAATTCACTAAAGCACCCAAATTTTCTGCTTGTCCTTGCACATTTCCTGAAGAGTCGATCGCGATCTTCCAGATGTCCATCCCTCCAAATCCTCCAGGTCGATTACTCGAGAAAAACAAAGTCTTCCCATCCATGGAGACAAATGGTTGAATACTCTTATAACCCGGAACATTCACCGCAGAATCTAATTTGTACGCTTCGTAAAATTTCATATTCAAGAGACGCGCCAGGTAAATGTGCTGTTGATCACGCTTTTCATCGTTCCAACGGGTGTAAAAAATGACATTGTTATTATTGAACGAAGAGGCCGCATCGTGCTGAGCGCTGTTCAAAGGTCGTCCGAAATTGGTCGCCGGATTCCATGACCCGTTTTCATTTAGTTCGGTATAATAAAGGTCCAATAAATAGGCAGAATTTTGCTCTTCTTCCAAAATAACTCCTCCGGGACGTGCAGAAGTAAACATCAAACTTCTATCATTATTGAAATACATGGCCGCGAAATTGGATGTTCCTCTGTGGAAAACCGCTGTATCAGCCAAAAACACACGTGTTTCTTTATCTTCACCAGCCTTTTCCATCGCAAAATGACAGCCCGTTATGGCCACTTTTGCCGCATGAGATAATTCATCAGTTGCTTTTTCTGAACGTATATACTGTTCCAAGACCGTGATCGCGGTATCATACTTTTGATTGTTCATCAAAGCCAAACCAAAATAGTATAAGTCGTGCGGGTAAGCTGCTTCGTTGGCAGTGGAACGGAAATGGATTTCGGAGCGCGGATAATCCTTCATTTCCATGTAACACCAGGCGATCTGGTGATCCAAATATTGCTTCATAGTTACGGTTGTTGTAGAATCCACAACCACACTCGTCTTGGGCAATTTCTGATTGGTTACTTGAACTTCATAAGGATAAACAAGGCTCCGCATCGTGATGCTATCCGACAAAGCAAACTTGTAATTGGCACAAGCATTCGCAAAATCAGAACGTTCAAAATTCTCGTTGCCTTTGTATATGAAATGGGTCTTTGACTGACCGTAAACTGCAGCAGCGACGATCAAAAAAACAAGTTGTAAAAGGTATTTCTTCATAAGATCATCAAAGCTTATAGACGCGGACAAACTTTGTAGTCAGCAGATTTCGATTTTTGGTGCACGTAGGTGAATGAAATTTCAAATCCTCCTCTCCCGGAAGAGGCTCTGGTCAAGGTTGATAAATTAAAATCATAACCCATCTTGAAAATATACTTGTCTCGTTTCGCGCCAATAGTAGCAATCAATGCATCTTGAGCACGAACAATCAATCCGGCAAGTAAATAGGTTTCACTCCCTTTCATAAAGTACCCTGCTTCCATAGCATAGGTTTGCTCCATAAATTTCTTTTGGTTCATAACCAACACTTTTGGAATCAAGTACAATGACTCAGTAATATTGATGCGTGCACCCACGTGGGTATACAAACGCATCGGAAGTCGATTATCAGCTGAATAAAAACTTTCCTTTGGTTCCAACAGATTGAACAAACTAGCCCCTACAAACGGGTTGATGCGCGTTTGAGGTCGGGAGAAGTAATAAAGTGCTCCGACATTGAACATGGGCAATAATTGAGATTGTGCCCCAAAATTCTCATTTGAAACTAAAGTTTGGTCAAACTCTCCTCCATTATTCAAAGTATACTGATTGTTGAAAGAAAGCAATTGGTATTCCAACGATTTCTGTGTGACTCCTCCTTGAACACCAAAATTGATGAAATGCGATTTGGCCTTATTCAAAGGAATGTAATAGGCTGCAGAAACCAAACCTTGCAAAACATTGAAGTTTCCCGCACCGGCTCTAAAATTGTTGATTTGAGCTCCAAAACCCCACTTTTTATAAGGCATATCAAAACTCAGCAATGCAGAAGTATATGGTTTGAAATTTACTGCTTTCCATTGTGTTCGATATTGGCCATGAACACGGAAATCCCCTTCAAAAACGCCGGTCATAGCCGGATTTAGGAATAAAGGCCCTGCATCGTACATTGACAAATGTCCATCCTGTGCGGAAGCCATTAATCCGAATGTCATGCAAAATGTAAAAATAAATGCTCTCATTTTCTTATCGGATTAAGGTTACGTCACCTGTTTCTTTCACTACAAAATCACTACCCATATCAACTACAAATGTCCAGGTATAAACGCCCATTGGAGCTGGTTCACTTAAATAGGTTCCATCCCAACCTTTTGTGGCATCTGTAGATTCAAAGATCAACTGACCCCAATTGTTATAAATCTTGAAATCAACTGATTTGAATGGTCCACCTCGGATGATGAATTCATCGTTTTCTCCATCTCCATTCGGACTAAATCCGGTAGGTAAAACAGGAAGCAAGGCAATTGAAATAGTTTTGACAACGGTGTCTTGACAACCAACATCATCTACAACCAAGAGAGTAACATCAAAGGTGCCACCATCCGTATAGCCATGTTGCGTGACTTGTTGATTGTCTCCTTGACCGTCACCGAAATCCCACTGCCAACTCACAATGTTACCTGCTGTTACATCGGTAAATGTTATTTCTTGCTCCACCAACGCCGGATTCGGACTCGCAGAGAAATTAGCAACAGGAATTTGATGCACCACTACAGAATTGATTACAGTGTTCGTACATCCAAAATTCGAAGTAACCGTCAAACTTACATTATAGGTTCCAGCATCCGGGAATACAAAGGTTGGTTCATCATCATTGCTTGTACCAATTCCGTTGAAGTCATATGCGTAATTCGTAATCGAACCACTCGGAATGAATGA
>JACCEA010499259.1_pt1 | contig 26047 bp, 28 predicted proteins | sample 7449851 | NCBI WGS metagenome assembly JACCEA01 (sample SAMN15323453, study PRJNA562643) | freshwater metagenome | isolation source: river surface water | place: USA:Blue River Watershed | collected 2017-08-18
AAGAGCCGTTTGCAAAAGTGCACCTTGTTCGAGTTGGAGCCCACCCCCGCCGTCAAGGCCGTGCAGGACGAATACATGCGTTTGGCTGCCGCCCTGTGGCTGGGGGCCGACCCGCTGCCGTCGATTCCGATGAAAGACCGCGACATTTTTGACCTGCTGGGTTTTGACTGATCCGCACGGCCAAAAACGCACCGAAAGCCCAACATGAACAGCACCACCGCTTACGAACAACGCCGCAGCCAGATCGAGCACTACTTTGACCGCACCGCGGCCGATGCCTGGGCGCGATTGACCTCGAACGAGCCAGTGGGCCGCATCCGCGCCACCGTGCGCGCCGGGCGCGACACCATGCGCGAGACGCTGCTGTCGTGGCTGCCGCAAGACCTGCGCGGCAAGCGTGTGCTGGATGCCGGTTGCGGCACCGGTGCCCTGGCGCTGCAAGCGGCGCTGCGCGGGGCCGAGGTGGTGGCGATTGATTTGTCACCCACCCTGGTCAAGCTGGCCGCCGAGCGCATGGCCGCCGAACACCCCACCCTGCCCGGCTCGGTGGATTTTTTGTCAGGCGACATGCTCAGCCCCGACTTGGGCCACTTCGACCATGTGGTCTGCATGGATTCGCTCATCCACTACGACAGCGACCAAATCGCCGAAGCTTTGGCAGGTTTGGCGCAGCGCACACGCGGCTCCATGGTTTTCACCTTTGCGCCGCGCACACCCCTCTTGGCCTTGATGCACAGCGCGGGGCGTCTGTTCCCGCGCAGCGACCGCTCACCCTCGCTCTCGCCCGTGGCGCATGCTGATTTGCTGCAGCGCATGCAAAACCACATCGATTTGCAGGGCTGGCAAGGCGCGCGCATGCAGCGCGTCGCCAGCGGTTTTTACACCTCGCAAGCCTGGGAGTGGACCCGCTCATGAAGCTGCGCGTTCCCATGCCCCGCTGGTTCACGGCCTACGGCACGCGCTTCATGCCGTTTGCCGACGCGGCCTCGCCCGAGCTGCCGATGGCGCGCCTGTTGCGCCTGTCGCTGTTCCAGGTGGTGATCGGCATGGTGACTGCGCTCTTGGTGGGCACGCTCAACCGGGTCATGATTGTCGAGCTGCAAGTGCCCGCCTGGTGGGTGGCGCTGGCCGTGGCCATTCCCATGGTGTTTGCGCCGCTGCGCACTTTGATCGGTTACCGCAGCGACACACACCCCTCGGCGTTGGGCCTGCGCCGCATTCCTTACATGTGGACCGGCACCTTGCTGCTGTTTGGCGGCTTGTCCATCATGCCCTTTGCCTTGTTGCTCTTGTCCGAGCCCGAAGCTGCGAACCTGTGGGTGGGTCAGGTGGGCGCGTGCCTGGCCTTTGTGCTGGTGGGCACCGGGATTCAGGTCACGCAAACTGCGGGCATGGCTTTGGCGCACGACTTGGCCACCGACGACAAACGCCCCCGCGTGGTGGCCTTGCTCTACAGCATGCTGCTGGTGGGCATGATCGTCAGCAGCGCAGTGTTTGGCTGGTTGCTCACCGACTTCAGCCCGCAAAAACTCATCCAGCTGGTGCAAGGCTGCGCCGTGGTGGTGGCGGTGATGAACCTGGCTGCCTTGTGGAAGCAAGAGGCCCGAGGCTCCAAACGAGGACGCCGCGAAGCCGGGGGTTTTGCCAGCAGCTGGCGCGAGCTGATGGCGCAGCCGCAGATGCGCCGCTTTTTGTGGACATTGGCGATCGGCACCTTCGCCTTCAACATGCAAGACATCGTGCTCGAGCCTTATGCGGCCGAAATCCTGAAACTGGATGTGGGCATGACCAGCGCCTTGACAGCGCTCAGTGCAGGGGGTGCCTTGCTGGCTTTCATCTTGTCGGCGCACTGGCTGTCCGGTGGCATGCACGCCTGCCGTCTGGCCAGTCTCGGTGTGCTGCTGGGCCTGCCTGCATTTGCGATGGTGATTTTTTCAGGTCCGCTCGAAGCGGCCTGGATGTTCCGCATCGGCGTGGGCCTGATCGGTTTCAGCGGCGGCTTGTTCTCGGTGGGCATGCTGGTCACCGCCATGGGCATGGCCCAAGATGGCAGCCCGCTCGGCCAGCTCGGGGGCTTGGTCATCGGCACATGGGGCGCAGTGCAAGCCACCAGCGCAGGCGCGGCCATGGCGCTGGGCGGGGCTTTGCGCGACGGCGTGTCGGTGCTGGCCATGTCCGGCGCTTTGGGCGAGGTGTTGGTCACCCCCATCACCGCCTACAGCTTCGTCTACCACCTGGAAATGTATTTGTTGTTTGTCGTGCTGGTGGCCCTGGGTCCGATGTTGCGCGCCAGCCGTTTGGCCGCGCGATCACAGACCCAGAAAACCAGCCCCCCCCAACCCTTTGGCCTGGCGCAACTGCCGGGTTGATGCATTGATTTTTTGAAGGAGCACAGCCATGGAAACAGGCGCTATCACACAGTACATCGATGTGGCCCAAATCGTGTTGTACATGTTCTGGGCATTCTTTGCCGGGCTGATTTATTACCTCTTGCGTGAGAACCACCGCGAGGGTTACCCCATGGATTCAGGCCGCGAAAACGGCCCCAAGATCGAAGGCTGGCCACCCGTGCCCGAGCCCAAGGCGTTCAAGACGCAAGACGGCCACACCTACCTGTCGCCCGACCTGGCCCGCCCAGACGGCAACTACAGCGCACAGCCCACCCACGGCTGGAATGGTGCACCTTTGGAACCCGTGGGCGACCCGCTGCTCGCCGGTGTGGGGCCTGGCGCCTGGGCCATGCGCGCCGACATTCCTGACGCCGACCCGCACGGTCACCCCAAAATCGTGCCGCTGCGTGTGGCCACAGACCACTCGGTGGCCAAGCAAGACGTGGACCCCCGCGGTCTGCCGGTGTGGGGCGCTGACAAGCAAATCGCTGGCACCGTCTGCGACTTGTGGGTCGACCGCATGGAGATGATGTTCCGCTTTGCCGAAGTGCAACTGACAGGCTCCGACAAGCGCGTGCTGCTGCCCATGACTTTTGCGCGCATCAAGAAAGACGGCACGCATGTGCAAGCCATCCTGGCGCACCAGTTTGCCAACGTGCCGCAGACAAAATCCAACGAACAGATCACTTTGCTCGAAGAAGAAATCATCACGGCTTATTACGGTGCAGGCACCTTGTACGCGACGCCTGAGCGTCAGGAACCCATCATATGAAAGCCACCCACGAGCACGAGTGGGAAGCTGCACCGGGCTTGCCCAGCGCGCTGCCCAAGGGTGAGCGCGTGGTCTGGCAAGGTGCGCCCGACTGGCGCAGCCTGGCGGTCCACGCTTTTCATGTGCGCAAGATCGGCATTTACTTTGCGTTGATGCTGGTGGTGCAAGCCCTCAACCTGACGGCGCCTGACAGCGGCGCTGGCTGGAAACCCTTGGCCGAAGTGGACTGGAAACCCCTGATGGTGGCCGCCAGCCTGTACACCATCGCTTTGGGCTTGCTGCTGGGCACGGCCTGGGTGTCAGCGCGCAGCACGCTCTACACCCTGACCAACAAACGTGTGGTCATGCGCATCGGTGTGGTGCTGACCGTGACCTTCAACCTGCCTTTCAAGCGCATTGTGGGTGCCTCGCTCAAACCGCATGCGGGTGGCCAGGGCGACATTGCCCTGGCGCTGAACCCGGAAGACCGCATTGGTTGGTTCCACCTGTGGCCGCACCAGCGTGCCTGGCATGTCACCCGCCCGCAGCCCACCCTGCGTTGTGTGCCCCAAGGCGAACAAGTGGGCGAGCAGCTGATCAGCCTGTGGCGCGCCGAACACCTCGGTGAACGCTTGCGCACGGCCGATGCCAGCGCCCCACCGTCCCACAACGGTCACCACGAACACGGCATCCCGGCATGAACACCGTGCACAGCACCCGCAGACCCCAGCAGGGCCTGAACCTGCCCATGGCCTGGATCGGCGTGGTGTTGCTGGCCGTGTTGGTGGCCGTCGGCCTGGCCCGCTGGTCGGGCCTGGACCCGCGCAGCCCCGACGCTGCCGTGCAATGGCAACGCGCCCTGCACTTTGCCGACCTGCCTGGGGGTGACATCGCCGTGCTCGATGCCGACTCGCGTCAGAACGTCGCACGCTTCAGTGGCGAACAGGGCTTTTTGCGCAGCACACTGCGCGCCCTGGCACGTGAGCGTCAACGCGAAAAAATCAGTGCCGAAGCCCCCTTTTTGTTGATCGGCCGCACCGATGGGCGCTTGACCTTGCTCGACCCCGCCACCGGACAACGCATTGACCTGGAGTCCTTTGGGCCCAGCAATGCCGCCGTGTTTGCCGGTCTGCGCCTGGCCGGACAAGAGCCCATGCCCCAGAGTCACAGCCGCTGAATTTGATTGATTTACCCCCGGAGAACGCCATGACCGCCACCGCTGTCCAGACCATTGAAACCGCCGAAGACGCCAACAAAAAGGCGGTGCACGACGACATGATCAGCCCGCGCTTTTACACCACCGACTTTGCGGCCATGGACCGCATCAACATCGAGCCGGTGCGCGCCGAGTGGGACAAGATGATGGCCGAGTACGAGGGCGACAACAACCACGACCACTTCCAGCGCGATGAAGCCTTTGCCAGTGAAGTCGCCGCCGGCATGGCCACCCTCTCGCCCGAAATGCGCCAGGAATTCATGGACTTTTTGGTCAGCTCATTGACTTCCGAATTTTCTGGTTGCGTGCTCTACAACGAGATCCGAAAGAACGTCAACAACCCCGACATCAAACAGCTGATGACCTACCTGGCGCGCGACGAATCACGCCACGCAGGCTTCATCAACCTGTCGCTGCGCGACTTCAATCTGGGCATCGACCTGGGCAACTTGAAGCGCACCAAGAAATACACCTTCTTCAAGCCCAAATACATTTACTACGCGACCTACCTGTCCGAAAAAATCGGCTACGCGCGTTACATCACCATCTTCCGTCAACTCGAAAAGCACCCCGAAAAACGCTTTCACCCCATCTTTCGCTGGTTCGAGTTGTGGTGCAACGACGAGTTCCGCCACGGCGAATCCTTCGCCCTCATCATGCGCGCCAACCCCAAGCTGCTCAGCGGTGGCAACAAGCTCTGGATTCGCTTTTTCTTGCTGGCCGTGTACGCCACCATGTACGTGCGTGACCACACCCGCCCGATGCTGCACGAAGCCATGGGCCTCGATTCGAGCGAATACGACTACCAGGTGTTTCGCATCACCACAGAAATCACCAAGCAGGTGTTCCCCTTGGCCCTCGACACCGACAACCCCGACTTCCGCCGTGGCCTGGAGCGCCTGTTTGCCATATCGCAAGCCATGGACAAAGCCAAGGCGCGTGGCGGTGTGGTGGGCAAGCTGCAGCAGGGCGTGTGCGCCGTTCAAGCGCTGTCCACCTTTGCCCGCCTGTACTTCATGCCCGTGATTGAACAAGACCTGTCGCCCCAGGTTCGCATGGAACCGGCATGGTGATTGAAGTCGTTTGGGCCTGCGTGTTCACGGCCCTGTGCTGGTGGCTCGGCACGGGCGTGATCCTCTGGCTCGACCGGCTGCCTGCGCGCAGCTTCCGTTTCAGCCTGGGCGGCTGGACGGTGCTTTTGGCTTTGAGTTTTTGGGGCGTGGCCCACAGCATGCAAGAGGTCAGCGTGTTCAACGCCTACCTCGCCTTTGGCAGTGTGATCATCATGTGGGGCTGGCACGAGTTGGCTTTCCTCACGGGTTGGATCACCGGACCGCGCAAGACCCCGCTCGATGCAGGCGCCACAGGTTGGCCACGTTTTGTGCAGTCGGTGCAGGTCATGCTCTACCACGAGCTGGCCTTGCTGGCCAACTTCGCCATCCTTTGGTGGATGCAAGCGGGCCAAGCCAGCCATGTGGCCATTTGCACCTTTGCGCTGCTGTGGTGCATGCGCCTGTCGGCCAAACTGAATTTGTTTTTTGGCGTGCCGCAAAACGGCGCGCAATACCTGCCTGCGCACCTGAAATACTTGGCCAGCTATTTCCGCACCCGCGACATGACCCTCTGGTTTGTGTTGTCCATGGGCGTGGCCATGGGCACCTGGTTCTGGCTGGTGTGGCTGGCACAACAAGGTGCTGTGGCCATCACCACCGGCTGGGTCATGCTGGCCACGCTGCTGGGGCTGGCGATTGTTGAACACCTCATCATGATTTTTCCTTGGCCACTGGAGCGGCTGTGGGGTTGGGCCATGGGCCAGACCACCAAACCGGCTTTGACCACACCCCCTTGAAGGCCTCCATGAACGCATACACCTCCGACGGCTTTGCCCCACCTGGCAGCGCCCAGCGCCCCAGCCTCACCGGGGGCTCGGAGCGCCCCATGGCGGTGGTCATTGGCAGCGGCTTTGGCGGGCTGGCTGCAGCCATCCGGCTGAGTGTCAAGGGCTACCAGGTCAAGGTGCTCGAAAAGCTCGATGCGCCTGGTGGGCGCGCCTATGTGCACCGCCAGGACGGCTTCACCTTCGATGCCGGGCCCACCATCATCACCGCGCCGTTTTTGCTCGAAGAACTCTGGGCCCTGTGCGGCAAACGCTTTGCCGACGACGTGAAGTTGGTGGCCATGGACCCGTTTTACCGCGTGCGTTTTGCCGACGGCACCTGGTTTGACTACAGCGGCGACGCCGAACACATGCGCGCCGAAGTGGCGCGCTTTGAGCCCTCAGACCTGGCGGGTTACGAGCGCTTTTTGGAAGAGGCCGAGCGCTGCAAGACCCTGGGGTTTGAAGGCATGGGCGACATGGCCTTTGACAAGGTCAGCGACCTGATGGCCGCCATCCCCGACTTCATGCGCATGGGGGCCTGGCGCAGCCTCTACAGCTTGGTGGCCAAGCACATGCGCAATGACAAGCTGCGCATCGTGATGAGCTTTCACCCCTTGCTCATCGGTGGCAACCCCTTTGCCGTGACCTGCGCTTATGCGCTCATCAATTCGCTGGAGCGCACCTGGGGTGTGCACTCGGCCATGGGCGGCACCGGCGCCATCGTCAAGGGCCTGGTGGGTCTGCTGCAAGAGCGCGGCGTGCAACTGCGCTGCAATGCACCGGTGACGCAAATCCGCATCGAAAACGGTCGCGCCTGTGGCGTGGAGTTGCAAAGCGGCGAGTTCATCGCCGCCGACATCGTGGTGAGCAATGGCGACACCGCCTGGACCTACAAAAATCTGGTGGCCCCACAGCACCGCCGCGTCTGGACCGACCGCAAGATCGCCAAGGGCAAGTACTCCATGGGCCTGTTCGTTTGGTACTTCGGCACCTCGAAGCAATACAAGGATGTGCCGCACCACATGATGGTGCTGGGTCCACGCTACAAGGGCTTGCTGCAAGACATCTTCCAAAAGCACAAACTGGCCGAAGACTTCAGCCTGTATTTGCACCGCCCCACCGCCACCGACCCTTCGCTGGCACCGGCGGGCTGCGACACTTTTTATGTGCTCTCGCCCGTGCCGCACCTGGACAGCGGCACCGACTGGCCAGCCTTTGCCGAGACCTACCGCGCCGCCATCGCCGAGAGTCTGGAAGCCAGCGTGCTGCCGGGTTTGCGCGAACACATCGTGACCAGCAAGGTCAGCACACCTCAGGATTTCCATGACCGGCTGTGGTCCTACAAAGGTGCCGGCTTTGGCCTCGAGCCACTGCTGCTGCAAAGCGCCTGGTTCCGCCCTCACAACCGCAGCGAAGACGTGCCAGGCCTGTTCGTGGTGGGGGCCAGCACACACCCTGGTGCGGGCGTGCCCGGCGTGTTGATGTCGGCCAAAGCCCTGGAAACGGTGGTCCCCCATGTCAAGGCCTGAACGCATCCCCCCCCCCCCCCTGCAGCCCCTTGCCCCCAGTTCGCCTGCCGAGCTGAACTTTGACTCGCAAGACCTGCAAGCTTGCGTGGCCATGATGCAGGGCGGCTCCAAAACCTTTTTTGCCGCCAGCCGCTTGCTGCCGCCCCGCGTGCGCACGGCCGCCATAGCGCTCTATGCGTTTTGCCGCGTGGCCGACGACCTGGTGGACGAAGCTGTGGCGGGCGACACACCGCTCGACGCCCTGCAAAACCGCCTGGACGCCATTTATGCGGGCACCCCGCAAGACCATGTGGAGGACCATGCCCTGAGCCTGGTGGTGCAGCAATACAAACTGCCGCGCCATCTGCTCGACGCACTGATTGAAGGGTTTGCCTGGGACGCGGGCGGTCGCACCTACGACAGCATCGAAGACGTACACGCCTATGCCGCGCGGGTGGCGGGCAGCGTGGGCGCCATGATGAGCTGGATCATGGGCCCGCAAAGCATGGACACCCTGGCGCGCGCCTGCGAGCTGGGCGTGGCCATGCAACTGACCAACATCGCGCGCGACGTGGGCCACGACGCCAGCATCGGCCGACTGTACTTGCCGCGCCGCTGGTTGATCGAAGCGGGTGTCAACCCGCAAGCCTGGATGGCCGCCCCCGTCTTCACTCCGGCCATCGCTCAGGTCATTGAGCGTTTGCTGGAAGAAGCCGACCGCCTCTACCAACAAGCCCACTCGGGCATTGCGGCCTTGCCGCCCGACTGCCGCGCCGCCATATGCGCCGCCAGCATGATTTATGGCGAAATCGGCCACCAACTGCGCCGCGAGGGGCTGGACTCGGTGAACAAGCGCACGGTGGTCAGCACCACGCGCAAGCTGATGCTGCTGGCCAGTGCCTGGACCCAGGTGCACTGGATTCGCCTGACCGACCATCACCCCGCCCCCCTGCCCGCCATCACCTACCTGGTGCAAGGTTGCCAGGACGCCACGCAGCAAACCGGCAACAAGGCCTACTTCCCGAACCGGGCTATGCCCCAGCGCGTGGCCTGGATGCTTGACCTGTTCGAGCGGCGTGAGAACGAACGCCTCGACCGCAACGCCATGCGCCCCTCATGAGCGCCGCGAACCACGACATCCAGGTGCGCATGCTCTACGTGAGCCACGCCGTCGGGCCGCAGAGCACCACCATGACCCGCAGCATCCTGATGCAGGCGCAGGCACACAACCGCGCGCACAACATCTCTGGCGTGCTCTGCCAAGGGCAAGGGTTCTTTTTGCAAGTGCTCGAGGGTCAGCGCAGCCACATCAATGCGCTGTACGGCCGGATCCTGGCCGATACACGCCACAAAGATGTGGAATTGCTGCACTGGGAGGAAACCACGCAGCGCCTCTTTGGCCGATGGGCCATGGCCTTGGTGCACTTGTCGGTGAACGACCCCATGGTCAAACTGCACCACCCGGACTTCGACCCTTACGCTGCCCCCGGTCCACGGGTCCTGCAGCAGGTGCTGGACTTGGTTAAATCGGGACAGCCGATCGAGTGAGTTGCGGGTGTGGTCAGGATGGGCGCACCACTTTGGCCTTGCCCAACATCGCGTGCAACAAGACATTGCAACCCGCAGCGATATCTTCAGGCTTGGCATCCTCAATTTCGTTGTGGCTGATGCCGTCCTTGCAGGGGATGAAAATCATGCCGCTGGGCGCCAAGCGGGCTGCATAAATGGCATCATGTCCGGCACCTGACACCACAGACATGTGGCTGTAGCCCAACTGCTCCGTCGCCGCCATCACGGCCGACACACATTCGTCATGGAAGGCCGTCGCCGGGTAACTGGACACCAAGTTCATTTCGATGGTCAAACCGGTACTGGCCTGCAAACTTTGGGCCAAAGACCGGATCTGGTCGGCCATCGCATCCACACCCGCATCGGTGGTATGGCGCAAATCCATGCTGAATTTGACGCGACCAGGAATCACATTGCGGCTGTTGGGATGCACCTGCACCATGCCCACCGTCCCCCGGGCGTGGGGTGCACGCTGCTGAGCGCACGCCACCACAGCCTGCATCAATTGGGTGGCCACTTGCAAGGCGTCACGGCGCAAGGGCATGGGTGTAGGGCCGGCGTGAGCCTCCATGCCCGTCACGGTGCAATCGAACCAGCGAATGCCCAAGGAACCGGAAACAACGCCAATGGTCTTGCCCGCATCTTCCAGCACAGGCCCCTGCTCAATGTGGGTTTCAAAATACGCCCCAATCGGGTGTTGTCCAGGAACCTCTGAGCCGATGTAACCGATCCGCTCAAGCTCTTCGCGCACGGTTTTGCCTTCTTGATCTCGGGCCTGGTAAGCGTGCTCCAGCGAAAAAGCACCGGCAAACACGCCAGAGCCCATCATGACCGGGACAAAACGTGAACCTTCCTCGTTCGTCCAGAATGCGACCTCAATGGCGGCCTCTGTTTCTATGCCATGGTCGTTCAAGCAACGCACCACTTCCAAGCCTGCCAGCACGCCGTAATTGCCATCGAATTTTCCACCGGTAGGCTGGGTGTCAATATGGCTGCCTGTCATGATCGGCGGCAGGTCTGGATTTCGACCCTCTCGGCGCATGAACACATTGCCGATTTGATCGACCGTGATCTTCATGCCCGCCTCTCGGGCCCACGAGGTGACCAGGTCCCGCCCCTGTTTGTCCAGATCGGTCAAGGCCAAACGACAGACCCCGCCCTTTTCAGTGGCACCGATTTGAGCCAAAGCCATCAAGGATTGCCACAAACGTTGGGCATCGATGCGCAAATCACGCAAGACAGTCGGTGTCGAATTCATCAGGGGGTCTCTTTCAAAGTTCTGTCGTGTCATCTCGGTAAGCTTGGAACACATCCCTCAATTGGCGCCGTGGCAATGGCACGGTCGTGAGTGACTGTTCCAACTCATGGAGGTGTTTGCGCATCTCAGCACCTGCGACACTCGCGCTTTTTTGCAAGGCAAAAACCAGATCGATGTGCCTGTGGGCCACACAGACCTGCCCGCCCTCAAGCTTGAAACGTGCCATGAGCAAGGACGTGGTTGGCAACAGGCCCGTGAGCCAACGCGTGAACACCGGATTGCCGTGCATGCGAGCCAAGGCTTGATGGAACTCTCCCGACAGACGGATCGCTTGAGCCCGATGGCCCAAGCGGTCTGCCTCTGCTTCGGATTCGGCCAAGTGCAAGAGTTCTTGCAGTTGAGACTCTGTCAGCCGTCCAGCAAGGCGCTTGGCCACTTCACATTCGACCACGCGTCGCGCCTCAAAGACTGTTGTGGCATCTTCCATGCTGGGCACGGGCACACGGGCACCCCGGTTGTGCAAAAGCTCAATGACCTGGTCTTGAGCCAGACGTTGCAATGCCTGACGCACCAAGGTCCTGGACACATTGAATTGCTGCGCCAATTCTTCCTCACGCAAGCGCTCGCCCGGGGACAGGCGATGCTCCAGGACGGCCTGATAGATCGCTTCGTAAACCCGGTCAGCGCCAGTGACTGGGGCTGCAAAGCCACCACCGGCCATGCCGGGGTTGACGTGAGCTTGCGCTGTCTGGTCAGGCTTCAGATGGGGATCGTCAGCGCCGACCTGGCTGGCAATGGGGATGTCTTTTTTTTTGTCATCTGTCATGATGGTCAACATGCATCCAAGTTTTACCGAAAATGACTTTGGGCCATCCCATGTCCTGCCCAGTGCGCCTCTGAGCGCTGAAGCTTTTTCGCCCTACGGACAGGTTCTGAATTTGAATGCGCCGGCAAACCGAACCATCAACCAGGGCACCAGCGGTCGGCTGGACTTGCATGCAGGCCTGAATTTGACCCTGCAACAAGGCCAAGCGGTATTGGCCGTATTTCATGCCATCGCGCAAAAGCCGCAAGGCCCTTGCCAGATGCTGGAAAGGCACCAATGGGGCAGCCAAACCTTCATCCCTTTGTCGGGAGCGCGCAGTCGCCTTTTGGTGGCACTCGGCAAGGACAAGCCTGACTGGCGAACTTTGGCCTGTTTTGACGCCACGGGGCAGCAAGGTTATACCCTGCACCCAGGCACCTGGCACCATCCTTTGCTGGCCATGGATAACGGGTCCTTTCTTGTACTGGAGCGCCAAGGCCTCACCGAAGATTGTGAAACTCATCCACTGCCCTTTGCTTTGTACTTGCCAGCCTTGTAAATCCTGCACACCGCCCTCACGATGGACCTGATCGGTGTCGCTCAACTCCACCGATCGTGTATCCGCTCGGCCAGTCTGACGAGGCTGCGGTCTGAACCCGCAGACCCCACCAAAGAAATTCCCAGGGGCGCACCTTGATGACGGGCCAAGGGCAAGGTCAACTGGGGCAGTCCCGCCATGCCAGCCACACACAGCAATTGCGTGGCCCGGTTTCTGTAGTCTTCCAATGCTTCATCGCTTTGCGCGATCAAGGGGGCCACATCGGGCATGGTGGGCATCAATAAAACACCATCCGTGCCCAAAATTTCTTGCATATGCCTGCACCACCCATCACGAAAAGCGCGGGCCTTGGCCACCTGTGAATCGCTGACCTTTGACGACCAATCAAAACGCTGCGCCACGATCGGCCCCATCACTGGCTTGAAGCGCTCAATGAAAGCCCCATGGACATCCCAAGCTTCCCTGCCCTGAATGGCTCGAAAATGCCAGTACATGCTGTCCAGACTGTCCAAGACGATTTTGACAGGCTGGGCTTTGCCTAAAACATTTTCAATGTGTTGACGCACAGGTTTGAGGGCCTTGATCGCCCCTGGCATGGCCAACGCCCACATGTCTGAGGGCGCGAGCAACCTGATTTTTTCAGGCAAAGGACGCACATCGTTCGCCAACAAAACCTCGGCCACCCGCGCAAAGGTGGGCACATCGCGTGCAAACCAGCCGCAAGTGTCCAAGCTTGGGGACAAGGCCATCGCCCCCTCCAAGGCAATGCGGCCGTGACTGGGACGCATGCCGACCAAGCCGCAATGGTTGGCCGGCGCCCTGACCGATCCCCCCGTGTCAGAGCCCAAAGCAAAATCGCACAACCGGTTGGACACGGCCGATGCCGATCCCGAGGAAGATCCGCCGCTGATGCGCTCAGGTGCAGCACCGTTCAGTGGCGACCCATAATGGACGTTTTGCCCGTTCATGGAAAAAGCCAACTCGTCAGTGACGGTCTTGCCCACAAAACGTCCCCCGGCATCGAGCAGTCTTTGCACCACGGGCGCATGGCTGTTTTGGGTGCCCCAAAGCGCCATGAGCACAGGCTGTCCACCGCTGGTGGGATAGCCTTGGACGTGATAGATGTCCTTGACCGCAAAACTCAAACCCGACAAGGGTCCCGTTGCCGCGTGACTCACCGGACATGATGGATACGGCATGAAGGCTCTTGCCGTGTCCCACAGTGCATCGGTGTGTCTGTTCATGGTTCACTCATTTCGAACAAGGGCTTGCAATGTCCAAGCCATCAACTCTGGGGCGCGGCCTGCGCCAGCAGGCATCGCACACTGTGGCCATCGGCCAGCCAGGTCACGTCCGGCCTGGTCTGCTGGCACTCAGGAACGGCCATTTTGCAACGACTCGCAAAGGCACATCCTGGGGGCAAGGCCGACAAATCTGGTGGCGATCCGGCAATGGTCTCCAACCTTTGGCCTTTGGCCAAAGCCCCGTCGGCACGACTTTGCAGCAGGGCACGGGTGTAGGGGTGACGAGGTGTCCGCATCAGTGTTCGCGCAGGCCCCTCTTCCACAATGCGGCCGGCATACATCACGGCAATCCTGTCGGCCACCTCGACTGCTGCGCCAATGTCATGGGTGACAAAAATGACCGACAAGCCCATTTCTTTCTGGAGTTCTCGCAGCAACAAAAGAATTTGGATCTGCACGGTGGCGTCGAGTGCTGTGGTCGGTTCGTCAGCCAGCAACAACTGAGGTCGGCAAGCCAAGGCCAGCGCAATCATGGCGCGCTGGCGCATGCCCCCTGACATTTCATGAGGGTAGGCTTGCAGACGCCTTTCGGGGCTGGGAATCCTCACGCGCTCAAACAACTCCAGGGCACGCTGGCGGGCCACAGAGTCGCTCACGCTTTCATGCCGTCGAATGGACTCCATGATTTGCTGACCCACGCTGTAGACCGGGTCCAGGGCCAGCAAGGGCTCTTGAAAAATCATGGAAGCCAATCGTCCACGGTAACGGCTCAAATCACCCGATGACAATTTCAGAACATCCTGATCACCCACCCGGATTTCACCCGTGATGTCGGTTTTGTTTTCGGCGTGCAGGCGAAGCAGGCTGCGCAAGGTCACGCTTTTCCCGGAACCGGACTCGCCAATCAAGGCCACGACTTCACCACGATGAACGCGCAAGTCAACACCATTGACCGCTTGAACTGGCTTCTTGCCGCCTTTGAACGTCACGTGCAATTGCCGAATGTCCACAAACACGTCTTTGTCTGTCGGGGTCATCATGCTGCCACCTCCGCAGGCTGGGTCGCGCTTTGTGCTGCTGGAGCAAGTGAGTGTCCTGAACCCGCCACATGCATCCAACAGGCCACCTCCTGCCCCTGATGGGCTCGAACCAGGACCGGCATTTTCTGACTGCACACCGCTTGTGCATGTTCACATCGCGTGTGGAAGCGACAACCGCTCGGCGGGTTGATGGGGTTGGGCGGATCACCAGCCAAAGGCGGTTTTTCAGTGCGGTGGTCTGGGTCCAGGGTCGGAATGGAAGACAACAAAGCCTGCGTATAGGGGTGCGAAGCGTGCTTGAACAGTGTTTCACTGTCACCAATTTCCACGACTTGCCCCAGGTACATCACCATCACCCGATCGCTCATGTAGCGCACCACATTCAGATCGTGACTGATGAAAACATAGGTCAGCCCAAAGGCCTCCTTCAAGTCCAGCAACAAGTTCAATACCTGCGCCTCCACCGACTTGTCCAGCGCCGAAACCGCCTCGTCAAGAATGATCAGTCTGGACTGCAGCGCCAAAGCCCGGGCGATGTTCACGCGCTGTCTCTGACCGCCAGACAATTCGTGCGGGTAACGTTCGGCAAATCGTTGCGGGGACAAACCCACCCTGTCGAGCAAATCACGCGCACGCTCAATGGCTTCGCGTTGCGGTAAGCCATGCACCATGGGCGCGAAGGCAATCGAATCCTCAATGGTCAATCGCGGGTTCAAGGAAGCGTAGCTGTCTTGAAACACCATCTGGGCTTGGCGCCTGAACGCTTTCAAGGGCAAAGCCGAACTGCCCACCAGTTGTCCATCAAACACGAGTTCGCCCTTGTCCGGCTCGATCAATTGCATGAGCAAACGGGCCGTGGTGGACTTGCCGCAGCCAGACTCCCCCACAACACCCAGGGTCTCACCCCTGAACACATCGAAATTCACCCCGTCAACGGCGCGAACAACGCCTGCTCCACGACCAAAGATGTCCTTTTTCAGCGGAAAGTGCTTGACCAAACCGCGCACCGACAACATCGGCTGATGGGTCCCGTCCAGATCCTCATGGCTCGATTTCATTAAGACCTCACTGTTTGATTTCCATGGCCGAACGCAAGCCGTCCGCCAATAGGTTAAAGGTGATCGAGGTGATGAAAATCATGACCCCCGGCAAGGCCGCAATCCAGGGTTGGGTGTAAATGGCCGTGCGCAAGGTGTTGAGCATCAGACCCCATTCGGGCTCCGGTGGCTTGACCCCCAGTCCCAAGAAGCTCAAGCCAGAAGCCAAAATCATCGACACCGCAATCAAGCTGGTGGCATAGACAAAAATAGGCCCCAACACATTGCCCAGCACATGCACCCGAACAATGGTGAAGGCCGAGGCGCCCGAGGCTCTGGCCGCGTCCACAAAATCTCGCCCTCGGATCTGTGTGGTCACACTTTCAGCCACTCGGGCAATCGGTGGAATGAACACAATGGTCAAAGAGATGAGTGAGTTGGTGATGCCAGCGCCCAATGCACCCGACAGCGCGATGGCCAACAACACGGAAGGGAAGGCATAGAACACATCAATCGTGCGCATCATCACGCTGTTGACCCAGCCACCTGTGTAACCCGCAGTGATGCCAATCACAGAGCCCAAGACAAAAGCAAAAATCACGGGCGTGATGCCCATGAAAAGCGACAAGCGGGCACCCACCATCAGTCGACTGAGCATGTCGCGGCCCAGTTCGTCGGTGCCCAATGGATGGCCTTCAAAGCCAATCGGCTTGAGCCGTTTGAGCATGGAAGATTGATAGGGGTCCATGGGTGCTATCCAGGGGCCCAACACGGCCAGAATCAGCAGCAACAGGACGACCACCGCGGCGCCCAATGCGACTTTGTCACGCAAAAACCGCCGCGCCACTGTTTCCCAGTACCCCGCCGATCGTTCAAAAGGTGTTGCTGCTGAATGAGCATCAAGAGTCAGATGTTGCATGGATTGTCCTTTTGTCCATCAAGCACGCGCGATGCGGGGATCCAACAAGGTCTGAATCACATCAACGATCAGGTTGAGCACAACAAAAAACATGGCCAAAACCAAAATAGTGCCCTGCAGCAAAGGCAAGTCGCGCTGGAAAATGGCAGAGTTCAAAAGGAAGCCTGTCCCTGGCCATGAAAACACCGTCTCAATGAGAATCGACCCGCCAAGCAAATAACCCAGTTGCAGGCCCATCACGGCCAAGGCGGTCGGCGCCGCATTTTTGACCACGTGAAAGAAAATGCCGACATCGGTCAAGCCTTTGGCGCGCAAACCGACAATGAATTCCTGCGCCAGAATGTCAGCCACCAGTGCCCTGACTGTGCGCGCGATGATGCCCATCGGAATCACGCTCATGGTGATGGCAGGCAGCAACATGTGCTTGAAGTGCTCCCAGTCCCAAACCCAATCACTGGATCCACCCGGCCCCGCGCCTCCAGGTGGCAACCACATGAGGATGGAAGAAAAAACAATCACCAGCACCATGCCCAACCAGTAGTGGGGAACGCTCACCCCCAGAACCGAAGTCAGGGAAGCCAATTTGTCCAACCAGGAATTCTGGAAATACCCGGCCACAAAGCCAAAAAATCCGCCCAGGATGAAACCGATCAAAGTGGCCAACAATGCCAACCTCAAGGTGTTGCCCACTGCCTTCATGACTTCATCAGAGACAGAGCGATTGCTGGCGATGGAAGTCCCCAAATCGCCCTGCACAGCGCGCCAGACCCAGGACACAAACTGTTCAGGGTAAGAACGGTTGAAACCGTAAAGCTCGATCATTTGTGCCTGCAGTTCGGCCGACGCGTCTGGCGGCAGGATCGACACCAGTGGGTCACCCGGCGCCAGATGCACCAGACCGAAACAAACCAAAGCGACGCCCAACATGATGGGCAGCGTGTAAATAAGACGTCTCAACAAGAAACCGAGCATGCTTTAGCCCCAGAAAAAAGCCCATCGACCGTGCAGCAACGGGCATGCACCACCCGCGCTGCATCCCATTGGGCGTGGGCCCGAAGGCCCACGCGGACATGATCAGTCCATGGTCACTGGTGCCAAATCGACAAACCAACTGCGTGGCTGCACCAAACCCTTGACCTTGGCACTGATGGCACGAGGACCGACGTCATGGGCAATCCAGACAAAGGGGGCCTCCTCCACAATGCGGGCATGCAATCTGGCCAAAGCCTCATCACGCCTCTTGTCGTCGAATTGGGTGCGCGCATCTGCGATCAGCTTGTCAAACTCGGCATTGCCGTAGAAACCCCAGTTGTTGGAAACGGGTGGGAACGTGCCCGTGCTGGTGAATCGAACCATGCCAAAGAAAGGATCCATGGCGGAGTAACTCACGTTGATGGCGTGCGCACCGTTGGCCGTTGGATCCTTGGCGCCACGACGCCAGTTGGTGAACAAGGTATTCCACTCGATCACATCAAATTGAACGTCGAAAAAGCATTGCTTGAGGGACTGCTGAACAAACTCGTTCATGGGCAGAGGTTGCATTTGACCCGAACCGGAAGCCGAGATTTGCACCTTCACCTTGAGCGGCTTGGCCGCACTGTGACCGGCCTGCGTCATCAACGCTTTGGCCGCATTCACGTCATATTTGATGTCGAATTTGGGATTTCCCCACCATGGATGCCCTGGGGGAACCGTTCCTTTGGGGACGGCCATCATGCCGCCCAAAAGTGTCCTGAGTCCTTCACGGTCAACGCACAAATTGGCCGCATGGCGCACGCGCTTGTCCAGCCACGGCGAGCCTTCCACAAATGACAGCTGCCAAGGCCACACATGGGGCTGGGCATTGCTTTCAATCTTGAAGCCCCGTTGACGAATTTGCGGCATGGCATCGGGTGCGGGCGCCTCTATCCAGTCCACCTGGCCGCCCAACAAGGCCGCAGTGCGCGCATTGGCCTCGGGCATGGGGATCAACACCACACGGTCAATCTTGGGTATGCGCTTGGCGTCCCAATAGGTTTTGTTGGCCACCATTTCGAGGCGCTCACGCGCAACAAAACGGGACATCTTAAATGGACCTGATCCGGATGCATCCGCCGCAAACGCCGTCCAGGCGGCTCTGGCTTTGTCTGCAGGCGTGGCACCGGCAGCCGCGTCAAATTTCTTTTGCCAGTGGGCGGGCGAAGCAATGAACAAATTGGTCAGGTTGATCGGCAAAAAGGCGTCGGGTTCGCTGGTGGTCAATTCAACGGTCAGGTCATCAATCTTGCGCGCACTGCGCAAAGTGGGCATGCGTGATGCGGTGACCCCCACCTGGCTGGCATCAAAGTGCACGGCATCCTTGTCCAGAACTTTGCGGACGTTCCACACGACCGCATCGGCGTTCAGATCCGAACCATCATGGAATTTCACCCCCGGGCGAAGCTTGAAGACCCATTTGGTCTTGTCGGTTGCACCGACCGTCCAAGAAGTGGCCAAGCCGGGCACCACCACACTGGGGGCATCCGATTTGGACAAGTCCCAATGGGTCAAAGCATCGTACATGGGGATACCTGTGAACCGATTGCCTTCAAAACCTTGATCCGGTTGACCCAAGGTACGGGGAATGTCGGCAGCCGTCATGGCAATGCGCAAGACTTTTTCTTGCGCCAGGACCGCCATGGACATGGCGCTGAGTCCCAAGCCAACAGACAAGGTGAACGCCCAGGATTTGGGCAACAAACGAGGGGAGAGAAAAGACCGCTTCATCATGACTCCAGTAAAAGTGCGTTGAAAAAATGAGCACCAGACCTTGCGTACAAACAGATCGGACCTGTAAGCTACCATAAGCTACAAAAGTTTGGCAAGCTTTTTGTATGCAATCGCCATGCCAATCACGCCCACCGCCTTTGACTTGAAAAAAACTCCAAATTCGGGCGCACAAAGGCATTTAAAGACCTAAAAGAGAGATCTGGAAAAGCAATATGCACCAAATTGAAAGGCTCTCCTCCCCCTGCGCATCAAGATGGGGCTTTTTTTGTATGCAAAGATTAAACTTCAACCCCGTGGAAATACAGCTGGAGCATCGTGCTGATCAACCCCAGCAGAGGCGTGGGCGCCCAGGTCTTGCCTGTTGAAACAGGCCTTTGCCCGGCCTCAGGACCCCGGCCACCGATGAAAAAGGTACACCCGACATGGACTTGCCAAAACCCCGCCGCTATTTGCTGATCAACCCCAACACCAACCTTTTGACCACGCAGCGCCTGCTAGATGTCTTGCAGCCCCTGCTGCCTCAATGTGTCCAACTCGATGTGCAGACCGCCCGATTTGGTGCGCAATACATCGCCTGCGAAGCCAGCCATGTGGTGGCTTCGCATGCTTGCTTGGACGCTTGGGTCACCCAACGCAGCACCGCAACAGATCCGCTGGATGGGGTGTTGATCGGATGTTTCGGCGATCCTGGTTTGTTCGCTTTGCGTGAAGTCAGTGCTTGCCCTGTCACCGGGCTGGCAGAGGCCTCCTTCATACAAGCCGCCGCGCATGGCCCCTTTGCCATCGTGACCGGCGGGGAGCGCTGGCAACCCATGTTGCAACGGCTGGCCCACAGCTTGGGCTTTGGCGCGCAGCTGCGGCACATCGAGACCGTGGCACCCACAGGCGCCGCGCTGCAGGCCGATCCTGACATGGCCATTCGCTGTTTGACGCAAGCTTGTCAGCAAGCAGCCCAATCCGGTGTGGCCGCCATCATCCTGGGCGGCGCAGGCTTGGCAGGCTATGCCCGACTTTTGCAGCCGCACATCCCCCTGCCCTTGATTGACAGCGCGCTCGCAGGCCTGCAAGTCATGCTTCACCCCACCACCCTCTCAACACCTCACGCGCAAGATGGGTTTTTTGCCCAATGGCAGGGGATGCCCGAAAACTTCAAGGCCATTCCAAGCAGAGCTCAAGGATGAAGGGTGTGAGCGAACACGTTTTTTAAAAACCTGTAGAAATAAAAAATTTGACTTTTATTTCATTTGGAAATATATTAACAGCCTGTTCTGCACCACCAGCATGAACAACACGCAGATGGCCCACCGGGCGTCTGCAACGGCATCGATTGACTTCGAACACCCTGTCCTGTTGAGCTGCAGGCTACGGCATTTTTCTCACCGCTCTGCGTCAGCCCCTGGATGGTTGGCGACTCGATTGATTTTGATTCCTCTGACTCCTCCCCGCACGGGCGCCCATGTCGCTTCGCCCCCGACACACCCTTTTTGCAGCGGCCTTGGCCGAACCCCTGCTGCCACGGCTTTGCGCCAGGCACGCCCTGCTTTGCAAGGCCTGGACCTGACGCCCGCCCTGCACCGCACCGCTTGTGCTTTCACCCAACATGCGGCGCGCGGCGTGCTCGACACAACCCGCAATTGGCTGCAAAACAGCCCCAACCCCGAACAAATGTGCTGAGGCCCTACGGCCCTGGTGCGTTTCCGTGCGGTTTCTCGGCATCCGCCAAGAATCCGCTTTTTCCTGCATGTCGGCTTCGTTGAGAAGTTGTCATGCCACCTCTCTGAAAGGCTCTCACATGAGCAGCAAAATTTACGTGGGCAATTTGCCCTACACCATCGACGACGCCAGCTTGCGTCAAAACTTTTCTGATTTTGGCGGCGTGCTGTCGGCCAAAGTCATGATGGACCGCGACACCGGTCGCTCCAAGGGTTTCGCCTTTGTCGAAATGGCCAGCGCCGAAGAAGCGCAAGCCGCCATCACCGGCCTGAACGGCGTGTCGGTGGGGGGCCGTTCCATCGTGGTCAACATTTCCAAACCCAAAGAGCCCAGCACCGGCTATGGCAGTGGTTACCGCGACAGCCGCAACTGAACATTCAGTTGCCCACAAAAAAGCCGCTTTCGAGCGGCTTTTTTGTGGGTGCAGACCGGGTCAGATCTGGATGGTTGACACAGTGTCCATCACTCACGCGGATCGCGTGGGCGGTTGAACCAATTGGCCAGCATGAACAAGCAGAAAACCACGAACATGATGATGAGGATGTGTTTGATTTCCATGGTGAGTCCTTCGGTGGTGAGGTGGATGCCAAATAAACAAGGTGTGTCGGATTATGCAGAGTTGGCCGGTGGACGCACAGACTGCCGCACCAAAGGTCCCATGGCCCACAGGGTCAGGAACAACAAGGCCATTTCAATCAGGTAAACGGTCGAATAACCCATGACGGGACTGCTGACCAGGGCCACGGCATCGCGCACGATGCCCCCCAAGGCCATGCCCACACCCGCTGCTGTCGCTTGCACAGCCCCCCAGGCGCCCATGGCCAGGCCAACCTGGCCAGGCGGGGCCAACTGCATGGTGGCGGTGAGGGTGCCGTGGGCAAACAAACCGCCGCCCAGCCCGATCAGGAAAATCCCCAGCACAAACAGCGCAGGCCAGGCCAATGGGGCCGCCGCAATGACGGCCACAAACGCTGGCAGACCGATCCAGGCGCCCCAGCCGGACATGCGGTAGGCGTCGGCTCCGCGACCCAGCACGCGCGAAGCCCAGGCAAAGCCCAGCAGTCCGCCCAGCGCCAAAGTGGCCGACAGCATGGTGGTGCTGGACACACTCATGTGCAAGATCTCGCCACCATAGGGTTCAAGCAAGACGTCTTCCATGGTGAAAGCCATGGTGCCCAGACCCACCGCCAGCAAGCGCCGCAGCGTGTGGGGGCCTTGGCAAAACAGTTGCCAGGCTTGCGCAAAGGTGTGCTCGATGGGTGTGCCCGGTTTGCGCAGGCGACTGCGCGGCTCCTGCTTCCACAGCGCCACCACATTCAGCACCAGTGTGGTCACGGCCACCGCCTGCACCACGCGAATGAGCTGACCGGGGCTGTAGTCGTGCAGCAAATAACCCAGCACCAGGGCGCTGCCGATCATGCCGATCAGTTGCATCACATACATCAAGCCCACCACCTGGGGTTGACGCTCGGGCGGAGCCAAGTCGGTGGCCAAGGCCAGGCCCGCGGTTTGCACCGTGTGCATGCCCAAGCCGACCAAGAGGAAGGCCCCAGCCGCCCCCACTTGCCCCACCCAGGCCGGGGCCTGGCTGGACTGTCCGGCGCCGGCCAGCACCAGCAGTGCAAAAGGCATGATGGAAAAACCACCGAACTGCAGCAAGCTGCCCATCCAGATGTAGGGCACGCGCCGCCAGCCCAGCTGGGAGCGGTGGTTGTCGGAGCGAAAACCGATCAGGGCCCGCAAAGGGGCAATCAGCAAAGGCAGGGCCACCATGAAGGACACGAGCATGGCCGAGACCTTCAGCTCGACGATCATCACGCGGTTGAGGGTGCCCACCAGCATGACCATGGCCATGCCCACAGAAATTTGAAACAGCGACAAGCGCAGCAGACGCGACAGCGGCAAATCCTCACTGGCGGCATCGGCAAAAGGCAAAAAGCGCGGGCCCAGATTGGCCAGCGACTGCATCCATGAGGTGTAGGTTTTGCTCATATGAGAAGGACCAGGCGCTTGCGCGCCTGGCCTTTCGGCGGGACAAGCCCGTTACTTCTTCACCGCGGCATCCGCCGGGGCTGCGACAGCGACTTTGGCGCCGCCATTGAGGAAGTTTTTCACCCAGGTGGTGTTCAGGGTGAGCGCCAGGTGCACGCTGAACGAGGCAATCGCCACGGCCGCAATGAACACTGGGATACCCACCGAAGGTTTCACCACCAACCACATTTTCGAGTAGATCATGTTGTGACTCCTTTACTTGAGCCAGGGTGAGTAGATATAGGCCAGCAGATGGGCAAATGCGGCAATCATGCCGAAAATCTGCGTACCCTGGATGAGATTGCGGTGAATCTCTTCCGATTCGGCCTGGGTCAGTCCCGTTGGCCAGACTTTGTCTGAGTTAGACATAGTTTTCTCCTTGCAGAAGACGTGCACGGCCCGCACGAGGGCTATTCTTGGCCACCACGGCCAGGAATGGGGTGAGCTTGAGACAGGACGCACCGCGGCCATCGCCGGGTGGGTGAAGTTCAAGGCTGTTCATCTCAAGCCCGCCTGGGCATGCGCCAAGGCAGCATGGCTTGAACCACCGGTGACACCAGACGGGGCACCGACAGGGTTTCGTGAAAGGCGAGCAAAGGCTCGCCCGCGTGATCGAATTTCAGCAAGGCACGCTGGTAAAACGGTGTGTCTTCCAACTGCTCATGAAGCTGGACAGGCTGCTTGCTGCGCATGCGCCGCGCGATGCGCCAGCCGGTCTTGGACAGGGTCTGCACAGGCGGTGTCTCGATGGTCTCCACCGTGCCTTGCGGCGTGAAGCGCAAGGACAGCGTGCGGTCGGCCTGTCCTGGGGCTTGCATGTCATAAAACACCACGGTGCTGCCATCGCGCATGCGTGCCCTGGACCAGTCCCAGGTGTGAAAACCCCGCTCCACCGGCTCATCGCCCTCGTTCGAGTCGAGGTAAGCGTGGCCTTGCCATTTCAAGTCGGGAGCACTCAGGTCCACCTCGATGCGTGCTGATGGGGCCAAGGGCCCCCAGCGGTGACGCCCAGTTTCATCCAAAGGCGTGGAATAGCCAAACAATTGCTGGGGCCAGAGCTTGATGCGGCCCCGGATGCGACGCGGCAGGGGCACACCCACTTCGTTGATGTCGATCGTCAGGCATTGGCCGTCCCAATCGAGCTGGCTTGGGCCCACGGTGAACTGCGACGCGCTGCGCGCGCAGTGCCTGCGGCCGCGCTCGGTCATGGCCCAGCGGCCCTGGCCTTTGCTGTAGATCGCCACGTTGAGGGCGCAGTGGTCGTCCGGATCACCGCGTCCACGTCGCCTCGCCCACGCGTAGTAAGGCGAGAACACACTGCCGACAAAAGCAATGAGGGTGATGCCGTGTTGACCGTCTTCACTCATGGCGTCGACATACCACCAAAGGTAGCCCCCCTCGGGAACGTGCTGGTCAAAGCGAGGCTCGCCATCACGGCCTCGGCCGCCCGTTGCCCGGACAAGGCCGCCATCGGCACGCCCGGCCCCGGATGCACGCTGCCCCCCGCCAGGAACAGGCCCTGCAGGGGTGTGGTGGAGCCAGGTCTGCTGAAGATGCTGGTCCAGCCGTGCGTCGCCTGCCCGTACAGCGCCCCCCCGCTGGCCGGAAAACGCCGATGGAAATCCTGCGGTGTGGTCCGGATGCTGTTGCTGGGGGTCGGTTGCAGTGGCAGTCCCAGTTGTTGCAGGTGCTGAAAGGTGTGGGTTTGGCATTGCTCTAAAGCCTCCTCGGTGATGCCGTTGCCATCACCGCAGGCGGGGGCGTTGACCAAACAAAAAATACGCTCGGCTTGCCCGGCATCCCTGTCGGCTGGTCGGTCTTGGGCACACACATAAACCGTCGGCTTTTGCGGCAGACGCTGGCGTTCAAAGATATCGTCGAACTCACTGGCGTAGCTGCTCTGAAAAAACACGTTGTGGCGGTCCAGTGCCACGCCCTGCACAGGCGTGTGCATCGACCAGGTCACTGCCGACAAGGAACGCAGCGGGGCGTCTTGAGGCACTGCACGGCGCATGTCTTCACCCAGCAGGCCTTGGCGCAAGGCCGCCGCATCGCCATTGAAAATCACTCGGTCAGCCGGCAAAAACTCACCGGACTGCAGCTGCACACCGCACACGCGGCCCTGGCGCTGCTCGATGCGCTGACAGGTGCTGCGGTAACGGAAAACCGCGCCACGACGACGGGCCACACGGGCCAGGGCCTCGGCCATGCCCACCATCCCGCCTTCGACCGACCACACGCCATCCATTTCGACCTGGGCGATCAGCATGAGGGTGGCGGGCGATTGCCAAGGCGAAGAGCCGCAATAGGTGGCATAGCGTGCAAACAATTGGCGCAGACGCGGATCGGTGAATTGATGACCCAGCTGTTGCCACAGGCTGCGCATGGGTCCGAGTTGCGCCAACACGCCCAAGCCCTTGAGCCCCAAGTCGCCCATGAAACCACCCATGCTCGGGCGCTGCGCGCGGATCATGGGGCCTTCCAGCGTGGCGTAAAGCTGGCGCGTGGTCTTGCAAAAATCACGAAAGCGTCTCGCCTCGTCACCCCCCGACCAGGCGGCAATGGCCGCTTCGCTCTCTTGCGGGTTGGCCGACAAATCGAGCTGGCTGCCATCGGGCCAGAAATGACGCGCCAGCACGTTCAGCGGCGTGATCTTCATCTCGGCCTCGACGCTGGTGCCCACACTGCGCAGCAAGGTGTCCAACACCCACCGCATGGTGAACACGGTCGGTCCGCTGTCAATGCGGGCGCCCAAGACCTCACGGCTGTGGACCTTGCCGCCAGGACCGTCTGCGGTTTCAACCACGGTCACATCGAGTCCCTGGTGGGCCAGCAAGATGGCGCTGCACAAACCCCCCATGCCCGCGCCCACGATGACCACTTGGTGTTCAGACATGGCTGGGCTCCAGGGTGGGCGTGCTCAACACAGCAGGCGAAGCCTGCGGCACTCGCAGCGCTGGCGATTCGTAATCGCGCCCGAGCCAGACCCCGGCCATTTGCAGCACCCGCATGCGCACAAACAGCGACTCTGAAAAAAACTGGTGCTTGTATGCGGCAGCACTGGCCACCTGGTGCGCGCCCTGGTGGGCGTATTGCAGCATGGCCGCCGTGTCTTGCCACAAGCTGAACGTGCATTGCCGGACCAAAGGCGCCTCACCCAAGCCCATGGCCAATAAGCAGCCGGGGGCATTCGACAAATCGGCCTGTGCAGCGGGCGCATAACGCCAAAAAGCCATGGCTTTGCTGGGTACGATGCTGGCGCGGGTCAACACGGCAAATGGCGCCGTGCCATCGACAGCATCGCCCCTGCTTGGGCCCAAGGCCTCCGGGCTGCTGGCTTGCCAGGCTTGTTTGTCCCAATGGCCCCGAGCCGATTGCAC
>JACCEA011276509.1_pt1 | contig 26029 bp, 25 predicted proteins | sample 7449851 | NCBI WGS metagenome assembly JACCEA01 (sample SAMN15323453, study PRJNA562643) | freshwater metagenome | isolation source: river surface water | place: USA:Blue River Watershed | collected 2017-08-18
CCTGCTGTTGCGGAGTGCCGCCACAGCGCCCCGCGCGGTCTAGCCCGCTCTCTCTTCCGCGTTCTGCCGCCATGCGTCGGCGTGCGTTGCTCCTCTCCGTTCGACCCGGCCGATTCTCGCGCCGCGCGCGGCCCGGGCGGTCTTCCCGTCACGATTCCTCCCCGCTTCCGCTTTCCTGCCCTCGCCACCACCGTCCGCCTGGCGCGGGCGCTCGCCCGCTCCGTCCTCCCGGCCGGCGCCGCGAATCTCTCCGTCCGTCTGGACAGACCGTGCAGCTCCATGTCGCCGTCAATGACCTTTCCGGCGCTGTGCTGGTCGCCCGCCGCGGTGCGGTGCTGTTTGAACGCGCCTACGGTCTCGCCAACCGCGAGTGGGAGATCCCCAACACGCCGGACACGCATTTCCGCATCGGTTCGATCACGAAGCAGTTCACCGCGGTGGCGGTCCTTCTCCTCGAGGAACGCGGCCACCTGAAGCTCGACGATCCGGTCTCCGTCCCCGGCGAGGGCCACGCCGACAGCAACTCGAACTACCTGGTGCTCGCACGCATCGCCGAAACACGCGGCGGCCGGCGCTGCGGGGACTTCCTGCGCGATCAAATGCTGGAGCCGCTCGGTCTGCGCGTGACATCCTACCAGCGGCGCCAGGTCGTCGACCACGGCGGCAGCATCGCCGGCTTCTCGGCCTACCTCGCCCACTACCCCGACGAAGGCCTCACCGTGGTCGTCCTCTCCAACCTCGCGACGCGGATCACGGCGGAACTCTCCCGCCGGCTCGCCGCCGCGGCACTCGGCGACGGCGACGTCACGGCCGCACCGGTCACGCCGTTCGATGTGCCGGCCACAATCCTCGCCCGTTGCGTCGGCAGCTACGAGGTCCGGCCGGGCATCCGGAACAACATCCGGCTGGTCGATGGGCACCGCACGACCCAGCTGACCGGCCAGCGTCCGCACCGGCTCGTCGCGGTCTCGGAAACCCACTCCATCCTCGTTGCCGTCAAGGCGGCGGTCGAATTCGAACGCGGTCCCGACGGCCGTGTCACCCACCTCGTGATGAGGCAACACGGACGCTCCCGCCGGACTCCGCGCGTCGCCGATTGAACGTCGCGCCCTAGCCCTTGCCCGGCGGCAACGGGATCGCCGGCTTTGCCCGCTCGCTGCCGTAGGTCTTCACCAGATAGTCCGTCAGCGGCTCCACCGCTTCGTCCGGGATCGGCGCGCCGAACGTCTTCTGCATCTTGACCACCGTGGCCTTCCAATACGTCCGCGCCGACACCGGCTGCACCTTCACGTAGTCCACGGAGTGGCACGTGTAGCACAGCGTGGTCGCCAAGGCATATCCCGGCAGCGGCGAGTCCGTCAGCCGCGCCTTTTCCTCCGGCAACACATAGTTCACCGGAGCAGCGCCGGCGCCTCCGGTTGCTGCGGCCGCCAAACCCGCCATGACCCAAATTGCCTGCTGCTTCATACGGCCTCCACGTTGACCCGTTCCACCACGTTGCGCATGTAGCCGGCCGGATTCCAGAGCGGATCCAGCGGCTGCGACTCGCCGAGCCGATTGAGGGCCCGCGCCATCAGCACCAGCGGCCCCTTGGCCGGCGGCGTGAATCCGATCTTCCATTCGCGAAACGAATACCGGCCGAGATCCGCGCCGAGCGCCGCGGCGCGCCAGGAGCGCCCGCCGTCGCCGGAAAACACGACCTCGCGCAGACCCTGCCCGCTGTCGAACGCGATGCCGCGCACCGTCGTCTCGCGCCCCGCCGGCAGAGTCGCACCGTCCGTCACGCTCGTGATGAACGAACGGATCGTCAGCCGGTCGATCGGCAACGTGCGCCTCGCCGTCGTGCCCGGTTCCAGCGCCCGCGCCGGCGTATCCGGCGTCCGGTAGGCGGTCGCCATCCAGAAGCCGTCGAACACGCGGTCGAGCACCTCGATGTCGTGCACGTGCTTCACCCAGTAGGTGCCGTAGTAGCCGGGCACCACCAGCCGCAGCGGGTAGCCGTTGAGGAACGGCAGGTCCTCGCCGTTCATCGCCCACGCCAGCATCACCTCGCCGTCGAGGACGTGGTCGAGATCGAGCGCCTTCACATAGTCGGGCGTCCCCGCCGCCGTCGCCCGGTCGAGTCCGTCGAACGCCACCTGCCGCGCGCCCGCCGCGACGCCGGCCTTGGCGAGCAGCGTTTTCAACGTCACGCCCGTCCACTTCGCGTTGCCCATCGCGCCGTGACCCAGCTGGCCGCCGTTCACGCGCGGTTTGAAAAAACCGCGGCTGTTGCCCGAGCACTGGTTCACCGCGACCACGCTCACCGGCTCCGCCAGCCGTTTCAGCTCGTCGAGCGAGAGCGACAGCTCCGTCGTCACCTTCCCGCGCACGCGCAGCCGGAACGTCGCCGGATCCACGGCGGTCGGCAGGTCGCTCAGGTGGTAGCGCACGAAAAACGCGTCGTTCGGCGTGAGCACGCTCTCGTTGAACACCGCGAACGGCGTTTCCAGCTGGGGCGGCCGGGCCGTCAGCCGGATCATCGGGCGCTTCTGCGGATAGGCCACGAGGTCGCGCTCGCCGTTTTCGAACGGCAGCACCACCGTGCCGTCCGCCGCCCGGGACCAGGCCCCGCCGAGCGCCGCGCCGGCGGCCAGCAGGCCCGACTTCCGCAGAAATTCGCGCCGCGCCACGGCGGTCGCTCCGGTCGATTCGCTTCGGCTCATCGCGCCCGACGCTGCGGATCGCGCCGCGCGGGGCAAGCGCGCGCACGCGGCCGCGCAGCGTTCGCCAACCGTTGCGCAGTGCCGCCGCCCGGCCGGCCGAAGATTTTTCGCCGCGCGCCCGACGCGGGATTGCCAACGCCGCCCGCGTAACCACAGGGTTACCGCCCGTCGCACGGTGCGACGCCCCCGCCTCTCTCCATGAGCCACACCACGCCTCCTTCCCGTCGCGCGTTTCTCAAAACCGTCGGGGCCGCCGGCCTCGCCGCGCCGTTCTTCGCCCGCAATCTCCACGCCCAGGCCCCGAGCCGCGTGCTCCGCCACGCCAGCTTCGGCGCCGCCGGCATGGCCGGAAACGACATCCAGGCGATCATGAGCAATCCGTTCGTGAAGCTCGTCGCCGTCGCCGACGTCGATCTCGCCCGCACGAAGCAGATCAAGGAAACTTATCCCGACGTCCGGATCTACCAGGACTGGCGCCAGCTGCTCGACAAGGAGGGCAACAACCTCGACTCGGTGAACGTGTCGACGCCCGACCACATGCACGCCCCCATCGCGTTCTCCGCGATGCAGCTCGGGAAGCACTGCTACTGCCAGAAGCCCCTCGCCCACAATCTGCACGAGACCCGTGTGCTCACCCAGCTCGCCCGCGAGAAAAAGCTCGTCACGCAGATGGGCATCCAGATCCACAGCTACAAGGTCTACCGCCAGGCCGTGCAGATCGTGCAAAGCGGGATCATCGGCAAAGTGAAGGACGTCCACACCTGGAGCTCCAAGAAGTGGGGCGACGCCGGCGGCCCGCCGGCCAAGAGCGATCCGATCCCCTCCACCCTCGACTGGGACCTCTGGCTCGGCGTCGCCGCAAAACGCCCCTTCGTCTCGGGCTACTATCACCCGGGCAATTGGCGCAAGCGCCTCGACTTCGGCACCGGCACCTTCGGCGACATGGGTTGCCACATCTACGACCCGGTCTTCAAAGCCCTCGCCCTCACCTCCCCGCTCTCCGTCCGCTCCGAAGGCCCCGCGCCCGATGCCTGGAACTGGGCCGTCAACGCCAACATCCGCTACGTGTTCCCGGGCACCCGATTCACCGCCGACAAGACCGTCACGGTCACGTGGTATGACGGCGACGCCCGCCCGCCGCAGCACATCCGCGACCTCGTCAAGGTCCCCGTCGCGGCCGCCGCCGCGAAGTCCGCCGATCCGAAAAAGCGCCGCAGCGGCACCGCCGACGACGACAACAGCCAGGGCTCGATCATCATCGGCACCGAGGGCGTGCTGCACGTGCCGCACATCGCCGCCCCGAAGCTCTTCCCGCTCGATAAATTCAAGGACTACAAACTGCCCGACGCCGAGCAGGGCCACCATTGGTCGCTCTGGGCCGAAGCCTGCTTGAACGGGCAAAAGCCGTCCGCGGACTTCGACTACTCCGGCCCGCTCACCGAGGCCGTGCTGCTCGGCAGCGTCGCCGTCCGCTTCCCGCAGACCACGCTCAACTGGAACGCCGCGAAGCTCGCCTTCGACAACGAAAAGGCCGCCAACGCCTTCGTCGGTCGCAGCTATCGCGACGGCTGGCGCCCGAAAGGGCTCTGATCCGGTCGCGGCGGAGGAACGGCACTCGCACCGTCGTTTCCTCCGGCACGCGCGGGCCCAGTAGATCGGGCGGCGAACTTTCGCCGCCCTCTTTTTTTTCCGCGCCTCGTCGTCCGTCGCCTTGGGGCCGGCGTGAACGCGCGGGTCGTCCGGGCGCCCGGTCGAGGTGCCTCAGGTCGCGAGCCGCCTGGCCGCCGCCTGCGCCTTGAGGCACAGCTCGGCCGCCTTGAAGGCGTGCGCCTGGGTCATGGCCTTCTCCGTGCGGTTGAGGCAATCGAGGATGAACTCGCCGAAGAACCGGTAGCCCACCTTGCCCTCCACCGGCACGTAATGCTCGCCCTTCTGGTCGACCACGAACACGTGCCCGCCCCGCTTCTCGCGGCCCACGTCGATGTATTTGCGCAGCTCGATGTAGCCCTTGGTGCCGAGGATGAAGGTGCGTCCGTCGCCCCACGTGCCGAGCCCGTCCGGCGTCAGCCAGTCCACGCGGAAGGTATTCGCCGCGCCGTTGTCGCCGGCAAACGACGCCTCGCCGAAATCCTCCAGCTCCGGCGTGTCCGGGTTGGCGAAGTTGCCGACGACCGCATTGGTCACCGTGGCGTCCTTGATTCCCGCATACGCGATGAACTGCTCGCACTGGTGGCTGCCGATGTCGCAGAGGATGCCGCCGTATTTCTCGCGCTCGAAAAACCACTTCGGTCGCGTCGGCTTGTTCAGCCGGTGCGGACCGAATCCGGATACCTGCACCACCCGGCCGATCACGCCCTGCGCGACCAGATCCGTCGCGAACATGCCCGCCTCCGAGCCGAGCCGTTCGCCGTAGTTCACGAAGTATTTTCGCCCGGTCTTCGCCGCCACCCGCCGCGCGTCCTCCAGCTGCGCCAGCGTCGTGAACGGCGCCTTGTCGGTGAAGTAGTCTTTGCCCGCTTCCATCACGCGCACACCGATCGGCCCGCGCTCCGAGGTCACCGCCGCGGTCGTCACGAGTTTTACTTCCTGGTCCGCCAGGATCTCGTCGAGTGCCCGCGCGACCTTCGCCTGCGGAAACCGCTTCTGCAGCTCCTGCCGCTTCGCGGCGTTCGGCTCGAAGAGCCACTTCAACGTGCCGCCCGCCGCGAGGAGGCTGCTCGCCTGCCCGAGCAGGTGGTTGTGGTCGTAATGGGCCGCGGCGAAGACGAATTCGCCCGCCTTCACCACCGGCTTCGGTTTCTCGCCCGGCACATAGGTTGTGCTCGCCGCCGGGACTTTCTTCCCGGCAGCCGCCTCGGCGCCGAACGCCAGCGCGGGGAACATCGAGCCGGCCGCCACCGTGGCGCCCGTGCGGGTGAGAAAACGACGACGATTCATGGGGGGAATGGAGCGGATGGCCGGCGCGCCGCCGGCTGCACCCGAGCCAGACGCGTGTCGCCGCGAAAGGCAACGCCCCGTCAGCGCGTCGCGGCCGCAATCCGCCCCAGATCGTCGAAAACCGGCCCGCGCGTCGGGATGTCGCACGCGAACACGTCCGCGATCACGCGGCTCCACCCGTGCAGGAAATACGTCCACCCGTCCTCGACGTGCAGTCCGCGCGCCGCCGCCTGCGCCCGCGCCTGCGCGAGGAACACGAGGTCGCCGCGGTAGTTGAACTCCCACGCCGCCCCGCCCTCCGGAAACGACGCGGCGTCCGTCAGCGGCGATCCCGGCGTGTCCTTGCCGGCGCCGGTGGCGTTCACGACCAGCGAACCGGGCGCCAACCCCGCCGCCAGGGCGTCCGCCTCCGCCGCTCCGCGCACCACGTGCGCTTCCAGCGGCACGGCGCCCGCCCACCCCGCATGTAGGCGCCGCAGATGCGCGATGCGTTCCGGTGCCCGGTCCGCCACCACCACCCGCCGCGGGCGGCACACCGGTTCTTCGCCCGTCGTCAGCCGCCACGCCAGCGCCGTTCCGGCGCCCCCGGCCCCGAGCACCAGCGCGTCGACCGCGCCCCGCCCGCCCGCCGGCGCCCAGAACGCGTTCAACGCCAGGCCCGAGGTCACCGGATCCACCGCCCGCCCGTGCAGACGCCCGTCGCGTTTGTAGATCGAGCCGAACTCCCCCAGCGCTTCGGTCAGCGGATCCACGACCTCGAACAGGTCCCGCGCCGCCTGGAAAACCGCCACCTTGTGCGTCGTCACCAGCGCCCCCCGCGCCAGGGGATCGCGCCGGATCGCCTCGATCGCCGCGCGATAATGCCCGGACGGCGCGCCAAGCGGGAAATCCAAGCCGCGCAGTTCGCAGTCGCCGAGCCCGAGCCGCTCGGCCCAGCGCGGGAACACCGCGTTGATCGACGACTGCCGCGTCGTGACACCGATGAAATAAAGGGTCGGCCGCACGGCCGGAGGCAATTCGGGGGACATCGTGATTCGGCGCCCGACGTAGCGCGCCTCGCCGGTCGCTGGCGAGACTGCAGTTCCCGCCCGACGCCGGAGCAGGCGGCCGCGTTCCGACTTGCGTAGTAACCGATCGTTTCATCCGCTCCCGCCGTCGCTCCCACCGACCCGACCGTTGTTTATTCACGCGCGCAAGGCATCCGTCCTGCTCCGCTGCTCGCCTCCCACCGGCCTCCCTTTGTCCCGCCTACCGTGAACACCATCCCGACCTACCGTCTCGCCTCGTTTGTCCGCCTCGCGGCGGCCCTCGCCGCTCCCGCCGCCCCGGCCCTGTTTGGGCAAGCCGTGCCCGCCACGACCGCGCCCGCCAACGCCGCCGCCAAATCCGAGGAGGCCATCACCCTCTCGGTGTTCACCGTCACCGACGACAAGGACACCGGCTACGGCACGCTCCAGACCACCTCCGGCATGCGGACCGTGCAGGACCTGAAAAATCTCGCGAATTCCATCTCGATCATGAACTCCCAGTTCATCGAGGACCTCGGCCTGACCACCATGGAAGAGATGTCCACGTGGATGGTGTCCGGCGAATCCAACCCGGACCCCAATGCCACCGTGCAAAGCCGCGTCATTCTCCGCGGCATCCCCAACGCCTACGCGCTGCGCAACGGCTGGATCTGGTATTCCCCGATGGATTCGTTCTCGACCGACCGCGTCGAGGAGCTCCGCGGCCCCAACGCCTTCCTCTACGGCGAGGCCGACGTCGGCGGCGCGCAGAACCAGATCACCAAGCGCGGCCTCTTCAACCGCGAGATCACCCGCGCGCGCCTCATGCTCGGCAGCTACGATACCCGCCGCGTCGAGCTCGACCTCAACCGGCGGCTCGTGAAGGACAAGCTCGCCGCCCGCTTCGCCGCCGTTTCCCACCGCAGCGAGTCCTGGATCGACAATGTGGAGCGCGACTTCCGCGGCCTCTACGGCGCCGTCACCTATCGGCCCTTCAAATCGACCACCGTCAGCGTCATGGCCGAGCACGGCCGCACCCAGGCCGTGCTCTCGCAGGGCATGTTCGTCGACGCCCACTCCCGCGCCGCGACCGCCACGCTCGGCAACGTCGGCTATATCTACAACACCGCGACCAATTCCGGCTTCCGCGCCCAGGCCGCCGGCTTCCCCAACCGCACGATCAGCACCGGGCCCGCCGTCGCCATCATCGATCCGTCGGTCATCCCGAAGCGCACCCAGACCAACGGCCCCGACAGCACCTACAACAACGCCACCACGTCCTTCACCCTCGAGGCCGAGCACCACATCGGGAAAAACCTCCACCTCCAGCTCACCGGCAATTTCTACCAGCAGAAACTGGAGAACTGGACCGTCAGCTCGCGCAGCATCACCCGCGACCGCAGCGCCAACCTGCCCAACGGCCAGCCGAACCCCTATTTCAACGAGCTCTACGCCGAGTATTTCCGCACCCACAGCATCGACGGCAACATCGTCCGCGATATCCGCTTCTCCGCGGTCTACGACCTGAAGACCAAGTGGTTCACCCAACAGTTCATCGCCAACGTCCAGCAGCACCAGGACAACCCCGGGCAGAAAAAGCCGAAATACGTCGAGTATATCGACCCCGCCAGTCCCAACTGGGTCGGCGCCATCAACCAGAACCTCACCGCCGCCGGCTTCGCCGCCAACCGCACCGTCTACGCCGCCAACCGTTTCTACCGGCGCTACTACCTCCGTGACGGCCTCGGCTCCGATCGCACCGACGGCCTGGACCCGGTGCCGGGCCTGTCCGCCTACCTGCCCGACATCGCGGGTCGCGCCGCCACCGGCCAATTCATCGACCGCCGCTTCTACACCCCGTCGTGGGGCGTCGGTGCTTCCGGTTCCTACTTCAAGGACCACCTCTACACGATGATCGGCTACCGCCGCGACCACTTCAACATGCGCACCGAGCGCGGCCTCGTCCGCCCGGGCGCCGAGTGGATCGTCGACCCCGTCGACTCGTTCAACACCCCGTCCGCACGCTTCGTCCAATACAAGGTCGACGGCGCGAACTACGGCGGCGTCTTCCGGCTCAACGACGTCTTCGCCGTCGGCTACAACTACGCCCAGTCCTTCCGCATCTCCGTCGGCCAGGGCGCCGCCACGTTCAACAGCGGCGAGCTCTCCAGCATCCCCGTCGGCGAGGGCACCGACCTCTCCGCCCGTTTCACCCTCCTGAAGGGCAAGCTCGAGCTGAACGTCGTCCGCTACAAAAACTTCACGCCCAACGCGCGCTACGCCGTGCCCGGCGTCACCCAGCTGCTCCGCGACGAGATGATCGCGATCTTCCCCAACAGCTTCGACGTCACCGCCACCGGCGACTACCAGACCACGCTCACCCGCGGCAACGAGGTGCAGGTCATCGCGTCCCCGGCCCGCAATTGGCGTCTCACCGCCTCCTACGCCGCCAACAAGGTGGTCAACACCGACCGCGCTCCGATCCTCAAGGGGTTCCGCGATGCGGCCCGCGCCCAGAATCGTCCCACCCCGGTGCTCGACGATCTGCTCCTCACCATCCCGGAAGGCGTGCCCAACGGCGGCTACACCAAGGCCCGCGGCAACGTCTTCACCCGCTACCAATTCTCCCAGGGCGCGCTCCGCGGCCTGTCGATCGGCGGCGGCGGCAACTGGCGCCTGCGCACCTACCGCGGCACCGCCGCCCTCGCCGCGGCCAACGCGACGCCGGTGAATCTCTGGTCGCCCGCCTACACCATCTACTCCGGCTTCCTCGGCTACAGCCGGAAGATCTACAACCGCAACACCTCCTTCCAGCTCAACGTCGACAACCTTTTCGACAAGGAATACTATCGCTCGGCCGCCGTCGGCAGCGGCTCGTGGGGCGATCCGCGCACGTTCCGCTTCACCACCTCGGTGGACTTCTGATCCCGCGGCCGCCGGCAGCCGCGCTGCCCCTGCTGCTCTCGCGCGCCGGCCCCGGGGCCGGCGCGTTTTTTTGTCCCGTCGGCCCGCGTCGCGCCGTCCCCCCGGATTCAGTCGACGGCGCCCGCGCCCCGCGCGTGCCACGCGAAGAGCCGGCACGCCTCCGCCCCCGGCGTCACCTGCACCGTGCCTTCCTCCCGGAAACCCAGCGCCGCCAGCAGGCGCACCGAGCGCTCGTTGCCCGGCGACGTGACCGCCACGATGCGCGCCAGCCCGTGGACATCCCGGCCGTGCGCGAGGCACGCCGCCACGGCCTCGCGCGCATACCCCCGGCCGCGGTGCTCCGGCAAAAACGCGTAGCCGACATCCACGTCCGGCAGGGTCTCGCGCTTGATCAATCCGCAGATTCCCGCCGGCGCTCCGCCGTCCGCCGGGACCACCGCCCACAGGCCGAATCCGAATTTCTCATACATGGCCAGCGGCCCGCGCCGCAGATAAGCCTCCGCGTCCGCCGCCGACCGCACGCCCCGGTCCCCGATATGCCGGATCCAGTCCGGATCGTTCACCAGCTCGAGCACGAAGGCCGCGTCGCCCGGAGTGAGCCGCCGCAATTCCAGCCGGGCCGTGCGCAGCACCGTCACGGCGTCTCCTTCGCCAGACGCAGGATCGTCGCCACGCAGCGCTCCACATCGTCCGTGGTCGTGGCCCAGGACGACACGCTGATCCGCATCGCCGTCCGTCCCTGCCAGACCGTGATGCCCGCCCAGAGCGTCCCGTCGCGCTGGATCGCCTCGATCACCCGCCCGGTCCGCGCCGCGTCGCCGAAGGCCACCAGCACCTGGTTCAGCACCACGTCGTTCAGAATCTCGCAGCCGCCCGCCGCCAGGCCGTCGGCAAACCGCCGCGCATGGCCGCAGGTCCGCTCGATCAGGTCCGCGACCCCCGCCCGCCCCAGCGTGCGCAGCGCCGCCCAGATCTCCACGCCCCGCGCCCGCCGGGAGAGCTCCGGGGTGAAATCCGCGGGATTCCGCACCTCGCTCTGCGTCGGCAGATACTCGGCCGTGATCGCCATCGCCGCCCGCAGCGCGTGCGGATCGCGCACGAACGCCACGCCCGAATCGTAGGGCACGTTGAGCCACTTGTGGGCGTCGGTTGCCCAGGAATCCGCCTCCGCGATGCCCGCCACCAGCGCCGCCCGCGCCGGGGCCGCCGCCGCCCACAACCCGAAGGCCCCGTCGACATGCACCCAGGCGCCCGCCGGCTTCGCCGCCCGCACGATCGCCGCGACGTCGTCGCAGGCGCCGGTGTTCACGTTGCCCACCTGCGCGCACACCACGGTCGGTCCGCTCATCGCCGGAAGCAGGTCGACCCGCATCCGGCCCTGCCGGTCCGCGGGCACCTTGACCACCCGCGACCGGCCCAGGCCGAGCACGCCGAGCGATTTCGTGACGGACGGATGCACTTCCTCCCCCACGATCACGGTGATGGGCGGCGCGCCGAACAGCCCCTCCGCCTCGACCTGCCAGCCCGCGCGCATCAGCAGCGTGTGTCGCGCCGCCGCGAGTGCACAGAGGTTCGCCACGGTTGCGCCCGTGACGAACGCCCCGCCGCAGCCCGGCGGCAACCCGAGCACGTCCAGCAACCAACGCAGCGCCACCTGCTCCACGTAGGCGGTGCCGGGCGACGCGCGGTAGAGCACGCTGTTCTGATCCCAGGCACCGGCGAGCCAGTTCGCGGCCAGCGAGACCGGCAGCGCACCTCCGATCACGAACCCGAAAAAACGCCGGCCGGCCATCGCCATCGTCGCCGGCGAACCGATCTCATCCAGGCGCCGCAACGTGTCCTGCCCGTCCGACGGCCCGGCCGGCAGGGCCTCGTCCAACGCCTGCAGCGCCGCGATCGCATCGGGGGTCGGCGCCACCCCCCGGCGGTCCAGGCCGTCGAGATACCGCACCGCGCGCTGGGCCGCTTCCGAGAGAATCGCGTTCATCGGTGCACCGTGCGTCCGCCCCGCTGCCCGGCGCAAGCCCCGACCACGGTGTGCCGCCGCCGCAGGCTTCGACCTGTGCCCGGAGGACCAAGCTCGGCCGTTCCCTTGACGCCGTGTTATCCCGGCTGCGACCGTATCGGGCGATGCCTCCCCTTCCCCGCCTCCTGGTTGTATCCCTGCTCGCGTCGTTGCTCGCCCCGGTCGCTTTCGGGCAGACTCCCGCTCCGAAAAATGCGGCCCCGAAAGCCGCGCCCAAGGCCGCCCCGGCCGCCGCCGAACCGCCCCTGGCGTGGCACGATGTGACGCAATGGGGCGTCGAGGGCCGCGCCTTCGCCGACATGGAACGAAAGAAGTGGTTCGACCGCCTGCCCGCCGTCGCCGACGGCAAGGTCACCGCCGCGGTCTGGGGCCTCAGCCGCGACAGCGCCGGAATGATGGTCCGCTTCAAGACCGATGCCACCGTCCTCTGGGCGAACTACACGCTGAGCAAGGAGCGTCTCGCCGGAGCCAACATGACGGCGATCGGCGCCTCCGGCCTCGATCTCTATGCCCGGGACGACGCCGGAAAGTGGCGCTGGGTCGGCGTCACGCGGCCCGACGCCAAAGTGGTCCGCCAGCAGATCATCGCGGGCCTCGCGCCGGGACTCCGCGAATACGCGGTCTACCTGCCGCTCTACAACGGCGTCGAAAACCTGAGCCTCGGCGTGCCGCCCGACGCCAAGTTCGAGCGGCTCGCCCCGCGCGCCGCCAAGCCGATCGTCTTCTACGGCACGTCGATCACCCACGGTGCCAGCGCCACGCGTCCCGGCATGGTGCACACCGCCATCCTCGGCCGCCGCCTCGATCGGCCCGTGATCAATCTCGGCTTCTCCGGCAACGGCCGCATGGACGCCGCCGTCGGGGACCTCCTGGTGAAAATCGACGCCGCGGTGTTCGTGATCGATTGCCTGCCCAACATGAACGCCGCCCAAGTGCGCGAGCGCACCGTCCCGCTCGTCAAACAGCTGCGCGCCGTCCACCCCGCCGTTCCCATCGTCCTCGTCGAGGACCGGCGCAACACCAACTCCTGGATCTTGCCCGCCCGCAACCAGCACCACACCGACAATCACGCCGCGCTCCGGGAGGCCCATGCCGCTCTGCAAAAAGAGGGGATCAAGGGACTCTTCTATGTCGCGGGCGACGGTCTGCTCGGCGACGACGCCGAGGCGGCCACCGACGGATCGCACCCGAGCGATCTCGGCTTTGTCCGGCAGGCCGACGTGTTCGAGCCGGTGCTCCGCGCCGCACTCGGCCGCTGAGCCTCGCTGCGGCGCCGGGCTCCGGTCAGAGCCCCGCCTTGGTCAGCAACTGGGCGCCGGTGTAGTTCAGCGCACCGGCAACCCGCTCGAGCGTATCGAGCGAGACCATGCGCTGGCCGCGTTCGATCTCCCCGATGTAGGTGAGACTGAGGTCGGAACTGAAAGCGAGTTCCTGTTGGGTGAGGCCACGGGCTTTACGCTCGGTTCGAACGGTCGTCCCGAATTGGCGTTGGAGTTTTGCAGCTCGATCTGGCACGACCAAACTGTAGTCGGCACACCTTCCATCGTCTGCAAACGATGGTTATCTTTTACCTCGGAAAACACCTGACTGCGTAGTGTTACTAAGTCCGAACCAACCCAGTCACCCCGCCTCACCGCCTCCGATCGCTGCGTCGACGCGGTGCTCCCGGCAAAACTGCACGAGGTCGCCCGCCAAGGGGGCGGCAAACACGGCCGGGAAACCGGCCGGCCGCAAATCGATTTCCGCGCAATGCAGGGCCTGCCGGGGCAGCAGCAGCCGGGCGCGCAGCGGTTCCGTCCAACCGTGGTCGATGAAATCCAGATACAACCGGGCGTCGGGCCCGTAGATTTTGTCCCCCACCAGTTCGTGCCCGAGCCACTGGGCGTGGGCGCGGATCTGGTGCTTGCGTCCGGTCTCGGTCACGACCCGCGCCAAGGTGAAACCTCCCCCGCACGCCACGGGAGCAAAGTGCGTGACCGCCGCTTTGCCTTCCTCCGCCCGCACCACCGCCGACTTGATGAACACCGGGCTCGCCAGATCGTCGCCGAGCGCCTGGTCGACCGTCACCGGCGCGCGCAAGTCGCCCCGGAGGATCGCGAGATACGCCTTTCCGACCTTGCGCTCCTGCATCGCCGTCTGCAGCCGGCTCGCGGTCCGCGCATCCTTCGCCAGCACGACCACCCCGCTCGTCTCGCGGTCGAGCCGGAACACCAGATGCACCGTCGGCAATCCGGCGTATTCGCGCAACGCCCCCACGAGGCTGGACCACGGCCCGGCCTTCGAGGGATGGCAGACCACATCGCCGGGCTTGTTCACCACCAGCAGCCGCTCGTCCTCGTGGAGAATCCAGCCCGGCACCTCCGCGGGCTCGATCATCCGCACCGGACCCGGCACGCGGGCGCGGCGCGGCCAAGCGCAGGCGCGCTGCGAAAAATCGTCGTCCGGCGGCGGCTCGGCAGTCATGGCGCGGGTGCCGAACGCCGCCCCGCCATCGCCCGCGCCGCCAACCGGGCGGCCCACGCCTTGGGCAGGCGCGCCGCACCGGCGACCATCAGGCGGTTGAGCAGGCCGGGCACCACGGCGCTGCCCGTCCCCGCCAGCGCGCCGTAGCCCGCCGCCGCGACTTCGTCCGCGGACAACGCCCCGCGCAGGCGCACCGCGCCGCCCGCCACGCCGGCCGCCGCAAAGAACTCCGTGCGCGTCGTTCCCGGGCACAGCGCGATCGCCCGCACGCCGGTCCCCCGCCACTCCGCGTCCAGCGCGACCGTCCAGTGCAGCACGAACGCCTTCGTCGCCCCGTAGGTCGCGGCGTAGGGCGTAGGCTGATACGCCACGGTGGAGGCGACGTTGAGCACCGCCCCGCCGCGCCCGCGCAGCACGGGCAGGAGCCGCCCCGTCAGGTCCACCAGTCCCCGCACGTTGACGTCGATCATCTGCAGCTGCCGCCGCGGATCGGGCTCAGGAAACGGTCCGAACGCGCCGATACCGCTGTTGTTGATGAGCAGCAACCGCCCCACCGGCACGTCGTCAGCGAGCCAGGCCGTCACCGCCGCGGCCGCCCCCGCGACGGATCCCGCGTCGCCGAGATCGCAGAAAACATGGCGCGGCCCCTCCGCAGTATTAACTGCCGTTCTGTTTTCCGGCATCCGTCGCGCGAGGTTGCAAATGCGCAGGTCCGGCTTCAGCTTTCGTCCCAGCTCAATGAACGATTTTCCAATACCGGAAGATCCGCCTGTCACGACGACAGCCGCATATGGTTGGAGCACTTCGCTTAGCGAGGACACGTGGGACAGGCGCGGAGTCGTTGAGTTTTTCTTCCCGGTCGCGGGCAGCCTCCCGCTTCCGGTTCACCCGAACCCATACGCAGAAACATGAACAGCCAAAACAACCACGAACTGATCGTCTCCGGCATTCACCTCGACCTGACTCCGTCTCTCAAGACGTTCGTCCGCGAGAAAGCCGAGCGATTGTTTCGCCACGAGGAGCGCATCGTGCGCATCCGCGTGGAGTTGGAATGCGACCGCAACCAGGCGGTTGCTGCGAAGTTCACCGCCAAGGGCCACATCCAGATCCACGGGCCCGACATGAACGCCTCCGTCCAGGCCGACGAATGCCACAAGGCCGTCGCCATGCTCGTCGACAAGCTCGACCGGATGCTGCAGCGCCGGCACCAGCTGCACCGCGTCAAACGCAACCACCCGCACGCCGTCGACCTCGACGTCGAGCTCCCGAAAGCCGTCGCATAAGCCGGCCTGATCCCCCTCCCTTTTCTCCGACCCGCCCTCACCCGGCGGGTCTTTTTTTGCCCAACCGACGCTCGCGTCCCTGTATCCGGTTTTCACCCTGCCGGCATGCCGCACTCCCCCGCCCCCGACCGTTACGCTCGCCCCGGACTGTTTCGCCGCTGCGGCCGCAGCGGCCTCCACCTCCCCGCCATCTCGCTCGGCCTCTGGCACAATTTTGGCGCGGAAACCGATCCCGCTGTCCGCACCGCGCTGGTCACCCGGGCCTTCGACCTCGGCATCACCCATTTTGACCTAGCCAATAACTATGGGCCGCCCCCGGGCGCAGCCGAATCCAACTTCGGCGAGATCCTCCACCGCGAACTCGCCGCCCACCGCGACGAGCTCGTGATCTCCACCAAGGCCGGTTACCGCATGTGGGACGGTCCCTACGGCGATTGGGGTTCCCGCAAATACCTGTTGTCGTCGCTCGAGCAGAGCCTGCGCCGCCTCCGCCTCGATTACGTCGATATCTTCTATTCGCACCGCCCGGACCCGGACACGCCCCTCGCCGAGACGATGGGCGCGCTCGCGCAGGCCGTCCGCAGCGGCAAAGCCCTTTACGTCGGCCTGTCCAACTACAACGCCGAGCAAACGCGCCGCGCCGTCGCGCTCCTGCGCGACCTCGGCGTGCCCTGCCTGATCCACCAGCCGAAATACCATCTCTTCGAGCGTTGGATCGAGCGCAGCCTCACCCAGGTCCTGCACGACGAGGGCATCGGCGGCATCGCCTTCTGTCCGCTCGCCCAGGGCCTTCTTACCAACCGCTATCTCGCGGGCATTCCCGCCGACTCGCGCGCCGGCCGCGACCCGCGCTTCCTGAAGCCGGAACATATCACGGCCGACAAGCTCGCGCGCCTGCGTCGGCTCGACGACCTGGCCCGCGCCCGCGGCCAATCCCTCGCGCAGCTGTCGCTCGCCTGGGTGTTGCGCCAACCGACGATCACGTCCGCGTTGATCGGCGCCAGCAAGGTCGCGCAACTGGAGGAAAACATCGCGACGCTCCAGCGGCTCGATTTCAGCCCCGCCGAGCTCGCCGCGATCGACCGGATCGTCGCCGAGTGACCCAGCCGCGCGGCACGACCACGGCAGCGCGGCACCTCTCCAACCGGAAGGACCCGCGCTGCGGCGTCCGTCCGCCGCGCGCCGTCGGCGCTCAATGCATCTCGACCTGGCAGGAGCCGAGCCCGCCCCGGTAGTAGTTGAATTGCACGTTCGGGTGATCGGCCAGCAGCGACATCGGCACCGCACTGTCCGTGATGCGCTTCGAGATCATCAGCGCTGTGAGCCGCTGGCCGAACGGGCTGTCGTGCATGCCCGCCTGCCAGATCGAAACTTTTTCCGCCTGCCAGGTCTGCAGCGGCCCGACCGTGATCGCCTGCGTCGGCACCAGCGTGATGTTGCCCCCGCCCGAGGTCCGCGCGTTCTGCGCCAACGTCACCGGATGCAGGTCCACCACGCGCGTGCTCAGCGCCCGATACTGCGCCGGCGTCGGCGGCGCGTCGCGATACGCGCCCTCCCGCTTCACCGGATCGTTGAACGCCCAGTGCTTGATGTCGCCCTGGCCGCCTTGCATCACCGCGCAGCGCACCCCGCTCCAACTCGCGATGTAGCGCGCCACGTCCGCTTTCGGGAAATGCAGGTTGGCCTCCGGCATCGCCAGCTCCGGCCGGATCCGGTCGAAACACAGCTCGCGGTCCGCCCGCTCGAACGACAACGGATGGGTGACCGGCGCTTCCTTCCCATCGAGGAACCACTCGTCCATGCCCCAGAAATGCGCCGCGCCGAGTTTGAGCCCGAGCGCATTCACGAGCCGCGCCACCAGCGGCAACTGCTCGGTCGGCCCGATCGGCCCGCAGATGCCCACCGGGTTGTCCGGCGTCGCCTGCCGCCAGGCCGTGATGTATTCGAGCGCCTCCGCCAGGTAAAATTCCTCCAGCGAGTCATACATCACCACGCGGAAACCGTCGCGCGACAGCCCTTCGAGGTGCTGCGGGGTCAGGCGCGCGGCGTCCGCAAGGATATCCTGGTCGAGCGTCGTGTAATCCCACCAATCGGGGGCGATGGAGCTGAGTTTGCGCGGCATAAGATAAAAAGGGAGGCGAGCGCGTGGAGAAATCGCGCCGTCAGAGCCGGCTCGTCTCGAGCCAGCGGGCATAACGCGGGTTGGCCTTGGCGTGGCGGCCCAGTGCGGACCGCAACGGATCCGCATCGCCCGCGCCGAAGCCGAGCGGGTTGTGCCGGCGCCAGCCTTCGGCCAGCCGAAACACCTTCGACATCGACCCGACCGCCGCGCTGAGTTCCTCCAACGTCTTCAGGTAGGAACTCATGCCCTGGGTGGCATCCAGCCAGGACTGTTGGCTGCGGTGCTCCGCCAGTGCCGCGAGCCGAGTCGCCTGCACGTCGGTCACGTCGACAAAGGTCTCCGCCGCCAGGCGTCGTCCCATCGCGTCGCGCAGCCCGTGCGGCAACGCATGGTAGACAAGGGTGTCGCCCTCGTAGGGGCGCCGCGACGGGCGCGTCGGAAAATTCGGCATCCCGCGCACAAACGCCGCCGTCACCGCCAGGCGCGCCGTGTTCGTGTGATCCTCCATGTAATCCTCGAGGGAATGCGTGAGCACCAGCGACGGCTGCACCTCGCGCACCACCGCGGCCAGCCGCGCCAGGGTCGGCTTGTCGTAGAAAATTTCCGCGTCGGCGCAGAAGCTCGGGTGAAACTGCGCCCCGAGCACGCGCGCCGCCGCCTGCGCTTCCTTTTTCCGCCGCGCGCGGGTCCGGGCCCGGCCCTCGGTCATGCTGCCGCAGCAGCCGTCGGCGAGGTTAAGGTAGTGCGTCTCGTAACCGGCGGCCTTCAGCCGCAGCAGCGTCCCCGACATCACGAACTCGATGTCGTCCGGATGCGCCGCGATCGCCAAGGCGACGCGCCGGCTCATGCCAGTTCGCCGAGCTTCACTTCGCGGCCGAGTTCAGCCGAGCGGTCGGCGGCCAGCACCGCGAGATGCGACTTCATCGCGACCGGCAGGCTGGTGAGCGCCATCTCCTCGCCGCGCTCGAGCGCGGCGAAGAACGCCTCGAACTGCGTCTGATACGGGTGATCCGACACGTCGCCGGAATCGAGCAGCTTCATCGAGAGGCTGCTCCAGGCGTGCTTGTTCAGGCCGGCGACGCGGTTCGAGTGGAACTTGTTGTCGAGCAGCGAGCCCTCGCTGCCGACGAGGTGCGTGTGGAAGTAATACGGCTGCAGGCAGTCGATCACCGACGCCACCTTGCCGATCCGGCCGTCGCGGAACTTCACGATCGAGACCGACGTCGTCGCGTATTCGTATTTGGCGAACGTCGCGTTCTGCGAGCGCGTCGCGTGGCTCGTGACGGAGTCCACCTCGCCGCCCATGCAGAGCAGCAGCGCGTCCATCGCGTGGCAGCCGGCCGAGAGCAGGCTGCTGCCGCCGTCGCGCTTGCCCGTGTTCCAGCGGAACTGGCCATACCAAGGCCCGATCCCGTGGTAGTAGTCGACCTCGCCGTAGTGGATCGTGCCCAGCAGGCCCTGGTCGATGACCGCCTTGGTCGCGAGAAACTGGCTCGAGTAGCGGCACTCGAAACACACGCAGGTCTTCACGCCCGCCGCCGCCACCGCGGCCGCTACGGCTTTGGCATCGTCGAGGTTCAGCGTGATCGGCTTCTCGAGGATGATGTGCTTGCCCGCCTTGGCCGCCGCGATCGCGTGCGCCGCGTGCTGCGACGGAAAACTGCAGATCGACACCGCATGGATGTCCTTCCGCGCGAGCATCGCGTCGAGATCGGTGAAGGTCGTGATCGGGCTGCCGTGCTTCGCGCTCAAGGCCGCCGCATCCTGCGGGCGCGACGACCACACGGCCGTTACCTGGGCATCGGGCGTGGCATTGATCGACTGGATGTGGGCGGTGGCCACCCAGCCGTAGCCGATGACCGCGACATTGTATTTTTTCATGCGATGAGGGGAGGCCGGGCCGGCGGCGGAAAAATGCGACGGGGTTGGGTCGGGCGAAAGCCGCGGGCGGCCGGGCGCGTTATGAACCGCCCGGTTACGACCGAGTCAATGCGCTTCGGCCGGTCCGGGCCTCGGTTTCCACGAGCACGAAGCGCCAGGGCTTCGCCGCCCACACCGGCCCCGCGAAATCCACCCCGATCCGCGCCGTCGCCCGGATCCTCCCGCGCGGTCTTCGCAGCTCGGGATCCTCGATCCAGAGCGCGCCCGACTCCTCCACGGCGCTGGTCCGGTTGAGCTCCCGTCCGATCCCCAGCGCCTTCGTCAGCCGCCCCGGCCCGGCCGCCCCCGCCACCCCGCGGATCAACACCGCCGCGGGCCACCCTTCCGGCCCGACCACGAGATTCAGCATCTCGTGCACGCCGTAGCACAGATATACATACCAGACGCCCCCTGCCGCATACATCACGTCGGTGCGCGGCGTCCGGCCCGCGCGCGCATGGCAGGCAAGGTCGCGCTCGCCGTCGTAGGCCTCGGTTTCGGTGATCGCCCGCGCCTCGATCCGGCCGTCCGCATGCCGCCGCACGAGGTGTTTGCCGATCAGCCACCGCGCCAGCGCAACCGTTTTCTTCGCCTGCAGTTCTTTCGCTTTAATAATCCGGCCCATTGCCGTTTGCTTCCCCCAAACGCACCGTGAACGCAACCGTCGCGCGCGCCGCCGCCGCACACCACAAAGCCGATCTTCTCCGCTCCCTCCGCATGACCGTCGCCGAGGGTGTCATGGCGATGCCGATCGTCACGATGTCGCTGCCGGTCAACGTCTTCATGACCGCGTTGGTCGCCAAGGCCTACGTCCTGCCCAAGACGACCATCGGCCTGATCACGGCGCTGCCCTTTATCGCGAATTTCCTCCAGATCTTCGCCGCCCCGTTCATCGCCCGCTGGCGCCCGCCCAAGGTCGTGACCGTCACCGCATCGATCTGCCACCTGGTCACGTGGATCGCCCTCGGGGTGATCTTGCCCTGGGTGCCGCGGACCGACGCCGCCACCGCGGGCCGCGTGTTCATCGTCTGGTTCTTGGTTTCCAGTTTTTTCTCGGCCATCGCCGGCGTCTCCTGGAACGCCTGGGTCCAGGAGTGGGTGCCCGCCCGCCTCCGCGGCAAATACTTCGGTCGCCGCAACGGCACGCTGCAGGTCTCGACCCTCGTCTTCGTCCTCGGCGCGGGGTGGTCCCTCGCCCACTGGGACTACTCGATTCCCGTTTTCCAGGCCGTGATCGCCGTCGCCGCCGTGATGCGGTTCTTCTCCCTGCGCTGGCAGGCCCAGACACCCTCGCGTCCGCGCCGACCCTCCGCGGTCGCCGCCCTGCCCTTGCGCGCCCAGCTCGATATCGTGCTGCGCGCGCGCTCGCTCCTGGTGTTCGTCGCGTTCGGGGCGGTGTGGTCCTTCGCCGCCAACTGCTTCGGCCCGTTCTACCACGTGTTCATGTTCGAGGAGCTCAACTTCTCCGCCTTCGACGTGGGCGTGCTGTTCACGCTCTCGCAGCTCGGCGGCGCGCTCTCCCTTCCCGCCTGGGGCCCCCTGCTCGATCGCTATGGCAACCGCGCCGTGATGACCGTCTCGCTGATCCTGTGGCAGGTGCAGAATTTCCTTTGGTGTTTCCTGACCCCGGCCAACAGCGAACTGCTCTACGCCATGTGGCTCTGGGGCGGCATCACCAGCGCCGGCTTCATCCTCGGGCAGTTCACGATCTTGCTCCGCTTGCTCCCGGTGGAGGCCAAGAACCTCGCCATCGGCGTCAACCTCGCCGTCACCTCCCTTTTCGCCGCTATCGCACCGATTCTCGGCGGCGAGGTGCTCACCTGGGCCCTCGCGCGCTGGGGCTCCGACACCTTCGCCGTCTACCATGTCTGCTTCGCCCTCCAGCCCATCCTCGCCCTGGCTGGCTGCCTCCTCCTGCTGCGCGTGCACGAGCCACAGGCGAGCTCCCTCACGATGGTCTTCGGCGCCATGCGCAACATCCGCACGCTCTCCGGCCTCCTTGGCCTCAGCTTCCTGACGAACTACATCTTCTTCAAGGATCCCGCCAAGTCCGCCCCTCCGCGCCGGTCATGACCCCGTCCGTCCCGCACATTTACACGCTGACCGGCAACCTGCTCGCCGAGCGCACGCTCGTATTCGAAACGTGGACACCCGGTCGCACCCAGCGTGCCGCGACCGCCTCGTTCCAGGTCGGCGGCAAGGGCGTCAATGTCGCCAAAATGCTCGCCCGCCTCGGCGCGCCGACGACCGCCCTCGTCTTCTCCGGCGGCCACACCGGCACCGAGTGCGAAGCCTGGCTCGCGGAACGCGGCCTGCCCTTTCGCGCCTTCCGGACCCAGGGCGCCACCCGCTCCGGCACCGTGGTGCGCGCCACCGCCGGATCGCCGGCCGAAACCACGTTTCTCGGTCCGGACGTCGCGCCCGACGACGCCGCCGTCGCCGCCTGCGTCGCCTTCCTCGACGCCCAACCCGCCGGCCATGTGCTCGCGCTCTGCGGAAGCTTCCCCGGCTGGAACTCGGCCGCCTTCGACCCGCTTCGCGCCGCCTTGTCACGCTGGCTGGCGCGCGGGCACCTCGTGGCCGACTCCTACGGCCCGCCGCTCGCCTGGGCCGCCGCCCAGCCGCTCGCATTGATCAAAATCAACGCCGACGAACTGCGCACGCTGCGCCCGGCCGATCCCGCCGGCCTCGACGCCCCTTCCGCCACCCCGCCGCCGGGGCCGACCCGCTGCTGGATCGTCTCCGACGGCCCGCGCTCCGTGCGCGTCTGGGCCGGGTCTCCCGCCGTCGCGTTGGCACCGCCCGCGGTCGAGGAAGTGTCCGCGACCGGTTCCGGCGACGTGTTGCTCGCCTGCGTGCTGCACGCCCGTTTCGGCCACGGCCTCGCCTGGATCGATGCGGTCCGCTACGCCCTCCCCTACGCCGCCGCCAACGCCGCGCACCCCGGAATCGCCGAGTTTCCGGAGCCTCCGGCGGCCGAAAAACTTCCGCCGCTCCCACCCTCGTGAAATCCTCTCGAATTCCCGCGAAATAATCCTTGCTTTCGATTTCTCCAAACCGCTTAGTCCGACCTTTTATTTTATGAAAGCGACCATCAAGACCCAAGGCCAGCAGTTCACTGTGTCCGAGGGCGACATTCTCACTGTGAACCGCTATCCCGGCACCGAAAAAGGCGCGACCGTCGAAATCAAGGACGTCCTCGCCGCCGGTGAAGGCGAATCCTTCAAGGTCGGCAAGCCCACGCTCGCCGGCGCCGTCGTGTCCGCGACCATCCTCGAGAACAAGCGCGGCGACAAGGTCATCGTTTTCAAGAAGAAGAAGCGCAAGGGCATGGAGCGCAAACGCGGTCACCGCCAGGAGCTCTCCGTCATCAAGATCAACTCGATCAAGGCCTGAGGCCTCAGCCAACCCACTCAACAGGAGACCATCACCATGGCGCACAAAAAAGGTCAGGGCACATCCACCAACGGTCGCGAGAGCCACTCGAAGCGGCTGGGCGTGAAAATGTTTGGCGGCCAGAAGGCCATCGCCGGCAACATCATCGTTCGCCAGCGCGGCACCAAGCTGCACCCGGGCAAGAACGTCGGCCTCGGCCGCGACTTCACCCTCTTCGCCCTCGCGGACGGCACCGTCCAGTTCGACAAGGCTCACCGCAAGGTGAACGTCGTCACCGCCTGATCGACGTTTAGACTCTCGCTTTCCAACGGGCCGGTCCTCGCGACCGGCCTGTTTCGTTTCCCCCCCTCCTGCACCGTCCGTGGTTGCCGCGTGCTTGCCCGCCGCCGGGCACGCCGCCAGCGTCCCCCGCCATGTCCGATCGCCTCGACGCCCTGCTCCGCCAGCGCGCCTTGCTGCAAGAGCATCTCGCCTGGCTGGACTCCGAAATCGCCGCCACCCGCCCGCCGGGCACGCTCGTCGCTCCCGCCGGGTCGGTCGGCGACGCCCGCACACCCACCCTTCCCGCTCCTGCACCCGCCCGGCCCGTCGCGCTGCCGCCGCTCGCGGCCCCGGCGACCTCGACCTCCGACGTCAGCCCGACCGCCGTCGCCGCCCAGGCCGACGAGATTCTAGAAAGCTACCGCACGCCGCCCACCTCGGTGAAATCCGACGTGCGCAAGGGCTGCCTGCTCTATTTCGTCGGCGCCTTTTTGCTGCTCGGGCTCGGCGTGACGGCGCTCTACTTTCTGATCAGCTCGCGCCGCTGAAGCCGTCGACGCGCATCCCGTGCGCACCCGTCCGACGGACCGCCGTTCAGCTCACCGCCGGATAGCTGCCGAGCCACTTCACCAGCGGGCAGAACGTCCGCAGCTGGGCGATCGCATCCTTCATCGCCGCGTCGTCGTAGTGACCGGTGACATCGAGGAAGAAATAGTAGTCCCACGGGCGCTTCTTGCTCGGGCGGGATTCGATCTTCGAGAGGTTGATGCCCCGCTCCGCCAGCGGCATGAGCATCTTCAGGAGCGCACCCGAATGCGAGGCCGCCTCGTCGCCCAACGAGACCACGAGACTCGTGAGGTCCTTTCCCCCGCCGACCGGCCCCGACGCTTTCTTCCCCAGCACGAAAAACCGCGTCGTGTTGTCCGCCTTGTCCTGGATGTTCCGCTCCACGATCGGCACGCCGTAGTGCTCGGCCGCCAGCTCGCCCGCGATCGCCGCCGCGCCCGGCTCCTGCTTCACCATCTGCACCGCGCGCGACGTGCTCGGCGCATCGATCAATTGCGCGTGCGGCAGGTGGCGCTGCAACCAATGCCGGCACTGGGCCAGCGCCTGGTCCTTCGAGTAGACGCGCACGATGTTCTCCAGCGACGAGTTCGAGATCAGGGCGTGGTTGATCTCGAGGTAGATCTGCGCGACGACCTTGAGGTCGCTCTCGACGAAACTGTCGAGCGCCTCGCGCACCGAGCCCTCGGTGGAATTCTCGATCGGGATCACCGCGTAATCCGTCTCGCCCTTCTCCACCGCGGTGAAGATGTCGCCCACCGTCGCCATCGCGTGGTAGTCGACGCTCGCGCCGAACTTCTTCAGCGCCGCCGCGTGCGTGTTGCTCGCCTCCGGCCCGAGGTAGGCGATGAGCAGCGGCTTCTCCAGCGCGATCGCCGCCGACATGATCTCGCGGTAGATCGCCCGCAGCGCCTCGTTCTTGATCGGGCCGACATTCTGCCCGGTCACCTTGCGCAGGACCGCATCCTCGCGCTCGGCAACATAGATCTGGCCGCCCGCATTGCGCTTCACCTTGCCGATCTCGGCGGCAAGCGCCAGCCGCTGGTTCAGCAGCTCGACGAGCTGTTTGTCGATCGAATCGATCTTTTCGCGAATCGGGGCCAGGTCCATGTCAGGAAGTCGTAGGGTTCGCCGCGGCGCCGCCGCCGGCGGTCTCGGTCGGTGCGGCCGTTTCGGTCGCCGTCGGCTCCGCGGCCGGACGCTCGATGGCCTCCACCGGCGCCAGAGGCGCCTCCAGCGGCAACTGCTCGTCCGCCAGACCCATGTCCGTGTCCGTCGGCGTATGCGAATTGGAATTCGTTTTCAGCCACTCGTCGATCTGGCGCGACGACAGCACGTCCGACGCGGGCAACTCGTCGAGCGACTTGATGCCCACAAACTCCAAAAACTGGTCCGTCGTGCCGTATTGGATCGGCCGACCCGGCGCGTCCGCGCGACCGACGATGTAAACCAGATCGCGCTCGAGCAGCTTGTTGAGGCCCGCCTCCGCCGACACGCCGCGGATCGTCTCGATCTCGCCGCGCGTCACCGGCTGCCGATACGCGACGACGGCCAGCGTCTCGATCGCCGACTGACTCAGCTTCACCGGCGGCGGTTCCTGCCGCAGAATCCGCACCCAGCGCGCGAACCGCGGCTGCGTGACCAGGCGGTAGCCGGCATTGCCTTCGATCAGCAGCAGGCCTTCGTCCGCCGTGCGCAACTCCGCCGCGATCGCGTCCATCGCCTCGCGAATCTGCGTCGCCGTCACCAGCGACGGCACGTCCCCGTAAAGCTCCGGATCGTCCGCTGTCTCGACCACGATCTCCGCGGGCTCTTCCGCCGGCGGAACCGGCGCCGGGACGGTTTCGCCCCCGGCTGCAACGCCCTCCGACGCCGCCGCTGCGGTTGCCCCTGCGGCAGCCTCGCCCGGTGCCCGCCCGCCTTCTCCTGCCTCCCCGGCCTCGTCGCCGAAGGACAGCCGCGCCGCCTGCTCGTGGAATCGCGTGAACGCCGCCTGGATATCCTTGATCGACAGCGGCTGGCTCGACGACAGCAGCAATGCCTTCAGCACTTTTTTCAGGTTGAATGCCATGCGGGTAGAATCGCCCCGAGTGATGGGTTTGGCCCCGGCACACGCAACCTGATTCTCGTGCCGGCGCTGACGCCGTCCCGCCCGAAAACTCCCTTGCCCAGCGCGCGCGCCGCTGGTTCGTTCCGCCCTCCGCCGCCGCGGCGTCACGCTTCTCCCGCTTCCCTCCCCTCACCTTCGCCCACTCCCGATTTTCATGCCCTCCTCCGACTCGCTCCGTCCCCACTCCTCCGTCGTCGTCGACGGCAACGACCGCGCTCCCGCCCGCTCCATGTTGCGCGCTGTCGGCTTCACCGACGAAGACTTCAAAAAACCCCAAATCGCCGTTGCCTCCAATGCGTCCGACATGACG
>JACCEA010575012.1_pt1 | contig 26017 bp, 41 predicted proteins | sample 7449851 | NCBI WGS metagenome assembly JACCEA01 (sample SAMN15323453, study PRJNA562643) | freshwater metagenome | isolation source: river surface water | place: USA:Blue River Watershed | collected 2017-08-18
GGCAAAGGTGTCCGCATGATGTTTTACAATGGTTTCAATCTAATGATTGACCTAATCCTTGCGGGCGTTGTTGGTTTCTTCGCTTATCGCTCAGGTTGGTTTCGTGGATATAGTGAAGGACAAGCGGACGCGGTCTGTGATGATTGCGAGCGCATGGCTAAACTTGAGGCAGAATATGCCTATGACTCATGGATTGAGTCACGAGTTGAGGAAGACTTGGAGGCAAAGCATGGCATCAACTAGATGGCACCGCGCAACCTACAAGGCGCACGCTGAGGTTATCAAGCAACTAATGAACCCAGCAAATGAGGAAGTATTAAAGAAGGTTGCCTATGAGTTGGCGATTATCTACGGCGCGGATAACGCTAACTTTCAAAGGGATAAGTTTCTCACCGCTTGCGGTGTGAAGTAACAACCCCCTAACCAACCAGCCCCCGCAGATTGCGGGGGCTGAGTTGTTTGTGTTGGGCTGCTTATGGCTCTGGGCTGGACTAGCAACTTGCGTTATAGCTAGTCCTAGTGCCCAATAAGCAGCCCAACACAAACATGCGGGCCTGTGGATAACTGTAGAGAAAACGTTATGAAAATGTTATGCAGAGAATGAGATAGTACTGGCGCTCCCTATGATAGGCTGGCCATTGATAGGCACCCGCCTATCCTTATGCGAAAGGGGAGAATCGTGGCTCATAACCTCGAAACTCACGAAAACGGGCAAGTTGCTTTTGCCCTACGTGGCGCTCCTGCATGGCATGGGTTAGCAAATGCAACTTTTGACGTGGACGCGGATATTACTACCGCGGACATGCTCAAGGGCGCATTGCTTAATGACTGGAATGTACGTCTTGAGCCAGTCATCTATCCTGCAGACTATCGCGCAAAATCCGCGCTCAACTATGTTGTGCGTACTAATCCTGTAGACGCTGGCACTGATGTGCTCTCCGTCGTAGGTGACCGCTATTCCGTATTCCAAAATGAAGACCTCTTCAATTTTGGTGACAATATTTTGGACGGTGGCGCCAAATGGGAATCCGCGGGCTCAATCAAGGACGGCCGAATTGTATTCGGTAGCCTAGTTGTACCTCGCGAATTCATTCTAGACCCTCAAGGTGTGGCCGATAAGACTGTCACATATTTGCTGGTCCACTCATCACACGACGGTAGCGCCAGTGTTCAGGCGTCAATTACGCCTGTGCGCGTCGTATGCCAAAACACGCTGAACATGGCGTTAAAGTCCACTAAGCAATCTTTTAAAGTCCGTCACACTTTAAAAGTTGAGGGACGCGTCGCTGAGGCCCGCCGTGTGCTAGGCCTAACATTCAATCACATGGACGAATTCGAAACCATGGCGAAAGCCCTATTCGAAACGTCAATGGACAATGTCCAATGGGGTAAGTTGCTCACCGCTATATATCCGCTGGACGATAACGCGCCAAAAGGCACCGTCACTAAGCATGCGCAAAAAATCGATATCTTGAATGATTTATATTTCAAGGCGCCTACTCAAGACGGAATCCGTGGCACCGCATGGGGCGCACTTAATGCGCTTACTGAGCGTCTGGACTATTTCCGTCCATCTCGCACCGCCAATGGCGAGGCAATCAAGGCAGCAGCCAGTGGATTTGATGCCATGGTAAATGCCGAAAAGGCCCGCATTCTATCCGCGGTCCGCGAATTCGCTAACGCGTAACACGCGAAAGCCCCCGAGCCCCTGGCCCTAGGCCAGGGGCTCTCTTGTTTGTGTTGGGGCTATATATGAGCTTATGGGCAGGGTAGTTGTCTTTTCCTGCCCATATATATAGCCCCAACACAAACATTGCCTGTGGATAAGTGAGAAGAAATCGTTATAGAGATGTTATCTAATAGGCTTGCGTTAGACAAGGAGTGATGATTAGATAGTCCTATCGGAGATACCGATACAAGAGAAAGGGGCTTTTATGGCTACCACCATAAAGGTAGATAGAGTAGTGCTAGTAGAGGCACTAAAGAAAAAGTTGGCAGAGCAGGATAAACTGCGTGCTGAGTATAAGAAAGCAGAAGAAAAATACAAGAAAGAACAAGAAGCCTTCGCTACTAAGGTTATTGCTCTTGCTAAGTCGGGGAAGTTAGAAATCCACAGCACCAACTATCGCAGTTGGTCAGGAAGGTTGGAAATCGAGTTCAATGTTGATAAGGCTCAAATCCCTGCCGAACCAAAGAACCCACAGACACCAGACGGGTGGCTTCACGATAGTGATTACCAAGAACTTGATAGGACTATCAAGTTGCTCGGTATGACCAGCGACCCAAGCGTTCCTACGAGCGTCTATAAGTCAGTAGCACAATGGCTCTAAAATAAGCCTAGCAAATGCCCCCGTGCCAAGCACGGGGGTTTTTGTTTGTGTTGGGCTGTCTGGCTGGCTATTTACTAGTCTTTCTACTAATGTTTTAGTAGAAAGCCAGACAGCCCAACACAAACATCGGCAGCCTGTGGATAACTTACCTGGAATTGTTATCAAATCTTTATCAACGAGAGTAGAGATTACCGCGTTCTTAATATAGATTAGCCCATGTAAGAGAAAGTCTCTTACAGAAAGAGGGGGACTACCCGATGATTACAACGCCTGACGGTGTGAACATCTACACCGACCAAGACGTCCAAGAGAAGGTCGCAGAGGCTAAGACTACTGCAACCGACTCAGCAAACAGATATACCAACCTACGTATCGCTGGTGTTGTTGAGACAACATTCAAGTCAGAGGTGCGCGAAGGTAACATGGAGGAAGACTATGCGGTCGGACTCTACAATAACCTTGCTTCACAACTAGATTGGAGCACCATTGACAACCTCAGCGTTAAATACACAGCAACCGTCTATGCGTTCGACGACGAACTATTCACAATCAACGACATTGAGGCAGACGACGAGCAAAGTGCTGAACAGTCCATTTGGGACGACCTTAATATCTCAAACGTTCGTCTCTCATTCGATATCGAGGCAAATGGGGAAGGCGGTTACTTTAAAGGTGACGTCTATGACCTTGACGACTTTATCAACGATAACATCAGGATAGAGGTTACCGAACAGGATTAGTCCCCCGACTAATACGATAGGCTTGGCGTTCATGGGCGCCAAGCCTATTTTGTTTGTGTTGGGCTTGCTTGGCTATTAGTAGCTTTTATTGCTGGCAGGCCTGCCTGCCAGCAGCCAAGCAAGCCCAACACAAACCTTATCGTGTGTCCTGTGGATAACTTCCTTCATATCGTTATATAAATGTTATAGAGAATCCTTGCTACCGCGACCGCGCCGTAGTAGAGTGAGAGCACTCTCAAAGAAAGGGGAGAATATGTCTATGACGACAGAGGAGAGGAAATACCGCTTCTCAGAGATAATGACGGCTATTCATCTTATCGCAGATGAACCCGAGGATATATCAGAGTTCCGACTTCCTAATGGAACGAAAGGACTATCAGACGGCAGACTAAAGAGTGCGATTATGTGCCAAGTATTCAAAGAGGACGAGGAGTTCTCCGCGAGGCTTGTCAATGCGCTCGCTTCTACCGCTATGGAACGAGCAAATGAAGGCAATAAGCCTACGCGTGATGATATGTCAGCGTTGTCTATTGCTATCCACACCTGTTGGGGTGTTGGCGCTTTTACACCACTACTAGCCTTACTAGGTGTTACTGGTAAGGTTGCCGAGGCTTTTGATGTCGAAGTTCCCGAGGAAATAAGCCTAGTGTTCCGTCCAAATGCTTTTGCCAAGAAGTTCGGCGAGTTCAATCCTCTCGATATGTGTGATGAGGATAAAGACGACGAAACCTACAATGCGATACTAGGTGGTGATAAGTAATGGGTATGGACGTAATGGGTAATAACCCTATCAGCGAGCGCGGTGAGTACTTCCGCAACAATGTGTGGTGGTGGCGACCTCTATGGGATTACTGTTGTTATGTAGATAGTAGTCTTGGCGAGCGCGTACCTTATGGGCACTCTAACGACGGCGACGGTCTAAAGACGGCAGAGGAGTGCCAAGCACTAGCAAGGTTATTGTTAGAGAAACTTGAAAACGGCGAGGCGCTCGCTTATATCAAGGAACGAGATAAGGCTATCGCCGAGTTAGAGTGGGATACCTGCCGTTTATGCGAAGGTAGTGGTATCCGTGCCGATAAGGTTGGCGTTGAAGGCGGTATGCCCGATAAAGAATTACCTGAGGACATAGCACTCTTAGTAGGTAGGACGAAGGGTACTTGTAATGGTTGCCGAGGGTTCGGAAAAACCGAGCCTTGGGAGAGCCATTATCCGTTGAACGAGGAGAACATTAGAGAGTTTGCAGGCTTCCTGCAAGACTGTGGTGGATTCTCTATCTGCTAAGTTCCCCTTTCTCTAGTAAGCCTATCGCTGATACCCTTGGCGATAGGCTTACTTTTTGTCACTCTCCGCCGCCGAGTGCTACTTGCGAGTAACTTCGGCGCGGAAATGTTTGTGTTGACCCACCCATCTTATATTAGATTACCCACCCTATTTGAAGGCCCTTGCGGGCCTACTCCGCATATTGGCCATAGGCTTTAGCCTATGGCCAACACAAACCCTGTGGCGCATATCACAAGAGAGCAACGGCGTGTCGGCTTGACTAGCCGAGAGAGTTAGGCTACTGCCACGACGAGAGATAGGCTTATTAGGCGTAAGGCCAGACCTACGGCTAGGGTCGAGAGAGCCGTATATGATAAGAGAGCGTAGGCCTATCCCACCCTTCCTTCCCTCTCTCTCTATATAACAAGAGATAACCCTATTACCGCGCCGTCGGGGGCATAGAAGGGGTTGTGGATAAGTAAGAGAAAATCGTTATACAAACGTTATCAAAATAGAGCCTTCGTGGGTGGAATTAAATACGGAAATAGGCTTAGATAGGAACTAGGCAACAAGGCCTACAAGAAGGGAAACCCGAACCAAATGTCACTCGCACTACTCGTCGTATCAGACGACCAACTCGAGGGCTTACCTGCCCAAGCGCAGACACTCATCTTATCCGACGATACCGAGGTATATACATACCACCGCGTATCGAACGGCATGAAAGGTCGAGGTCAGGCGTGGAAGCAAGTATCACCCGCACAACTACCAAACAACCCTATCTCTCATGAACCATGCGCAGTAGTCTTATCAGACCGCGACCGCGACATGATGAAACTAGGTCAGATTACCAATGTCGGTATCAAGGCGTTATACGCACTAGAAACAACTCCTACCGCAACCGCGCCCGAGGCGCACAATGAGGTCGCAGGTAGCCTTATCGCTCGACTAGAAATCGGTGACAATAGCCTTAACGACTACATCACCGACAAGCGCCGTAACCAAGGTGTATCTATTAGGCCTATCGTGAAAGGTGTTGATACGCCTATCGCGCAAGTAGCACAAGTGGCAGAGGTCGCTACTAAGGTTATCGTCGAAACCCCACGACCAACCTTATCGCTCGTAAATGCCATGGTAAGCGTACCCGACAAGAAATGGGCAGAGGCTTATATCAACCGCAAGTTCAAAGCCGACGACCGCGATATCACAGACTTCGAAATCTATGATTACGCAAGGGAAAACGCCATGAACGTTCTAATTGAAGGTCACGCAGGAAGCGGTAAGACTATGAGCGTTCAAGCATACGCAAGCGCTCGAGGCATGCGTTACTTCAACGTCGCATGTCATATCGGGCTAGAAGCCTCTCACCTAATCGGTCGTTGGATACCAACCGCCGACGGTCACTTCAAATGGCAAGACGGCGCAGTTACAGAGATAGTTCGTAACGGTGGCGTACTCCTATTTAACGAGATTAACTTCATGCCCGAGCGCCTATCAACGTTCATATTCTCACTCGTTGATTACCGCCGAGAAATCCAAATCATGGAAAACAATGGTGAGGTTATCAAGGCTCACCCTAACCTTATTATCTTAGGTGACATGAACCCCGACTATCGCGGTACTCGACCACTCAACCAAGCGTTCGCAGACCGATTCTCAATAAGACTATCGTTCCCATACGATAAGGCTATCGAGAGCAAACTTCTCAAGTGTAAAGCGCTCGTTGAAATGGCAAACCAACTACGCGACGAGTTCAATAAGGGTACGCTCGCTACTCCTATCTCAACTCGTTCTCTCGTAGCGTTCGTGACTAACGCAAAGACGTTAGGCATGGAGTTCGCTATCAATAACTACATCAACTCCTTCGAAGGTGATGAGGAACGCTCGGCGGTACGGTTGGTAGTCAATACTCACCGCGACAATATCGCAGAGGAATTAGGGTTAGCGGTACTTTCAATTAAGACCGACGAAACTAAAGTAGAAATGCTAGAGGATAACCTTACTAGCAACTCAACTACTTTCAATATCCCTATCACCAACCATACGGCGGTAATCTAATCATGGGTTACAGATACTCTCAAGATAGCGCCGACCAACTACTACGCGAGTTATACAACACTCAAGAGTGGAATAGCGAGTTAGGTCGCTTCGAGTACGACGAGGAAGCGTTCGAAGCCAAGCAAGAGGCTTATCAAGCGCACAAAGAAAAACTATCGTCGGTCGGTGTTATCTACTCAAAGGCCGATAGCATTATCACAGGTGACAAGATAGAAGTACGCGTTGATGATTCGCCCGAGTTAGAAACCACCGCATATAACGACGGTAAGGCTATCGTGTTCAACGCACACTTACTCGAGGATATCGACGATAACACTATCGTTAGCCTTCATGGGTTCAATTACCATGAGGTCGCACACGTTCTTTATACTCCACGCGCTAACTCCGAGTTAGGTCAATGGGTTATAGAGCAAGGTTATCGCCGAGCCATGAACATACTCGAGGATAGTCGTATCGAACGACTTATCGTCGCTAAGTATCCTGCCGTTCAACCGTTCGTAGAGGCTTCAACGCTTGACTACATACTCAAGGGTGATTCGAGCGAGTGGGCTTCCTTATTTATATTAATTACAGGTCGCAAATACTTAGATTACGATATTCGACAAGATATCGCTACGCGCTTCGCTAAGCAGTTCGGCAAAGCAACCGCGATAGCCTTAGCGGATATTATCCATGAGTATCGAACACTTGCCTTCCCTTCCGACTACGACCGAGCAAAGCGACTTATCGCAGAGTTCGCAAAGTACGTTGGTAATGATGAGCAAAATCCACCGCCTATCGTGCCACAAAACGGCAACGGCTCATGCGACGGTCATATCGACCGCCAAATGATGAGGAAAGGTAGAGCCGAGGGCAACAAGGAACAACAACGCCTACAAGATAAGGCTAACGCTTCCGAGCAAAACTCAAAGCGTGAGGAGTTCAACGGCGACAACGGCGACAAAGAAGTCGGCGACGGCGCTCAAGGTGTCGGCGACCAAATCACCACCAAAGAAGTTCAAGATGAGTTCTCTGATGAGGATAAGGCGCTCAAAGATAAGATTAACGCCGAGTTATCTAATATAAGAAACAACGATAACGTTCGCCGAGATACCGCAGAAGTTCGTAGAGCGATTATGGATAACGACGTTATGCGTTCAGGTGTTAAGAGCGCTAACTATAAATACATGAGCGTACCTATGACCGCCAACGCGAGCGCTCGTAGATTCGCTTCGGAGTTAGAGCGTATTCGTATCGATAACGACCCTGCTTGGGAGTTAGAGAAAGAAAGCGGTAGGCTTAACATACAACGTGCTATGCACTCTGATATCAACGACATCAATAAACTATTCGACCGTTGGAGTGAGGGAAACTCTGCCAACGATATTGAAGCGGTAATCCTAGTGGATACGTCAGGTAGCATGGGCGGTCGTATCTATAAAACTATGGAAACCGCATGGATATTGAAGCGCGGTATCGAGCGTATCAATGGTAGGGTAACGGTGTATAAGTTCAACCATGATAGCCGTATTATCTACAAAGCAGACGAGAAGGCTAAGGCCGACGAGTTTAGATTCGTAGATAGTAGTGGTAGCACTAACCCCTTCAAGGCGCTTATGGAAGCCGAGCGCGTTCTTAACTCAAGCCGTAAGAATATAAAGATATGCTTCATGATTACCGACGGCGAGTGGGATAGTACCGACGTTAATAATGGGATTATCTCACGCATGAACAACGCAGGTGTTCTTACAAGTGTCGTATTCCTTGGCAACTTAAACTATGTCAAAGAGCATGACCGCGAGCGCTACGAGGAATACTTAATAACCTTGCGCCATGGCGCTAAGTTCTTTCGTATCGTTGATGAAGCCAAAGATATTCTCGACGTAGCCAAAGACCTAGTTAAATCTCAAATGAGGTCGAGGCACTAATAAGGTTAGGCGCGGTGGGCTACCCCTTCCCCCCACCGCGCTTATCAACACAAACCCGCAAACGGAAGAAATCACAGAAGCAGGAAGTTATGGAAATAGAAATCACCGAGGAAACAAATATAGATTACAAAGTTCTATTAAAGGAAACGTTACTTAAACTCGTTGGCGCTACTGAAGCAAGCGACCACCCCCAAGCAGAATATCTGAACAACTTAGCGCTAACCGCTATTGACTACTCGTTCTACTTAGAGGATAATTCGAAGCAGTACCAAATACGAAAGGGAAAATAATATGGGTGCTATGAAAGACTTACTACTATCATGCCAATACCGCGACATAGTAGAGAAATATCTACAAGGAGATACCAACGCTATATATCTAATTGATACGGCGATAGGCGCAAGCCTTGACCTCATGACGTTACGTTGCCATGACGACGAACGATTAACCAACTACTTCGACTATCACGATACAAGAGGCGAGATAGATATGGCAGTAGATAGTATTGAACCACACGCAGAGGCGTTAGGATTACGAGCGCCTATCCTTGATGAAGCAGATGAGCGCGACCTAGAGGAAGGCTATGGATTAGACGGTGAGTAAATATACAGACCAAGAAATCGTAAGCATGAGAGAAGCGGTTGAAAGAGCGTATAGATTCATACTCACCGACCCCTCACCAACTATGGATAAATCATGGCTTAATAAATTAAAAGAGGTGGCAAAATTACTAGATTCGCAAAGACGGCAGAGCAACTACGGCGGTTGATAGAGTTACGCCGTAGTAATGCCAGCGTTCCTATTAGAAACAAGAAACTATATAATAGAAAGCCTAAATATAAACCCGACTACGAGAGAGATAAAAACCGAGATGGCAACTGAGTTCGACCAGTACGGCAACGAGATTATAGACGCTGAGATTATTAGCGAAACCGACGACGCGGTAGAGGAATTACCGCCGTTATGGAACGAGGTTGGACATCACCTCAAAACTAGATTCGATAAACCAATACCCCTATCAATGATAGACCCTTGCTTAGAGGCTATTGAAAAAGCGAACAACGGTGAGTGGGATTCAATGATTACACTACCCGACGGCAACTTATACAAAGGAGAACCACAAGCCAGCGTAAGAACTATGGTAGATAGCCACGCGCTTCAACAATGGATAAAGAACCAAGAACTCATCACCATATCCGACAACGAAGGTAATATCGTGTGGCAGGGGTACGGAAAGAAAATAACCCTAGCCGAAGGTGTTGCGAGAGAGGAAGGTCAAGATGAGCAGTAAAAAGGATTACTGTTGTTGGGAGTTTGGTGGAGAGAGAAACCACCAATACTCGTTGTGGTGCGAGTGCTGTACGGGTTGGTGTAAGACTTGCTCGTATCCTGTTGGCTATAAATTAATTGAAAGTAGGTAAATCAAATGAGAGATAATGTGGGAAATGAGATTCTATACACTCCAGCAGAAGAACCAGCTCAGCGCTGCGGCTGCGGAGATGCTTGCCCATGTAGCAAAGAGAGTTCAAATATAGATAATGGACTTCCTATTGTAAATAAAGAGAAAGAGTTACCGCTATGAAATGCTCAAAGTGTTTGGTCGAATACGACAACGGCGAGGTAATCGCCCCTATTGATGAGAGCGCTATTGACGAAGCAAGTGAAATGGGTGTAGCGTTCTGCGTAATGTGCGTGCCACCGAAAGGTGACCAAGCACCGTTCTAAGGAGAAAAAGTGCAGACGTTCTTACCGCTTCCTGACTTCAAAGAGAGCGCTCGAGTTCTTGACGATAAGAGATTAGGTAAGCAGAGAGTTGAAGCCTATCAAGTCATGCGTGTATTAGCGGGCATGACGAAAGGTTGGCGCAACCACCCTGCCGTTCTTATGTGGAGAGATTACGAGGGCGCGTTGTACGAGTACGGCCGATTAGTTTGTGTTGAGTGGCGCGAACGTGGCTTCAACGATTCCCTATTAGAAGCCTTCCCCAAATATGAGGTAGTATTACCACCATGGCTAGGTTACGAGGAGTTCCATACTTCGCACCAAGCCAACCTAGTCAGGAAATTACCCGAGCATTATCGTAAGTACTTTCCCGAAGTAGATGAAAACTTGCCCTACTATTGGCCTACAAAGGAGACAACATGGCTAGAAAGATAGAAAGAACCTTCAAAGCAACGCTGATGAAAAACACCGTAAAGGGTGGCGCATGGAAGGTTACATACACAATTACCGAAAGCCGTAGCAACGGTTTAGGCGGATATGATGAAATTGAAATTGATAACAACGTTACCGCGTGGGCTAATGCAAGCGCGGGAAAGAGATATATTAAAGAAAGAGTTCAGCAACTCACGCCAAGAAAGAGCGTAAAGCTCACTGTGGCCAATGAAGATGAGAACGGCAAACCGATTAAACTTCAGGGTACTTTAATATATAAGCAGGATATTTAAATGAGTAGTCCAATTATCCCTGAACCTCTGTGGGATAGGCCGATGCCCAACATACCTGACGAAGAGATTTACGAAGACGACGAAGATGAAGATTAGAGATGAAGTCATGGCGTTGTTTCTGCGTAGGAGAGCCGACAAAGCGTTTAAATTAGTCACCTGCTACACCTGCAATAGAACAATGCTTGTAACCAAAGAGAACCTTAGAGTATATAACTACTGTTCCTCATGTAAATAGTCTTTTATCCAAAGCGTTTAGGGTCAGCCTCTACCCCTTAACGCAAGAAAGGCCACCTAGTTTCGGGTCTAGGTGGCCTTTCTGCTTAGTGCCCTGTTAAAGAGCGCCAAATATCTACGCTTATCCTGTTTGCTACGTATAAGGCAAATAGATTTACAATGAGTTGCGGTAGTACCTTGTTGGTCTTTTTCTTTATTGGTGTTAAGACGGCCATTTTACGTTTCCATTAACTACGAATACTAATCCTAGAGAGTCTCCCTTGGATAAATAGACTTCGTTGATTCCTGTTTGCGCCCAACCCCACTCATTAAATAAAGGTAAAGCGCTGTGTCTTTTAATTAGAATAGCCCAATATGCTTCTGCTGGTGGCATGTCTTTGCATAGCTCCATCGAGGCATCTGGTCTGCCATTCACTCTACATACGATTGCATTTCCATATTTTTCGGTGCCTTCTATTTTATAATCCGCATTTTTTAATAGAACTAGGGCATTTGTATTGTCTGCCGCGGATATGCAGCTCGAGCTCACCTGGTTGACGTTGTCATCTACATAAAGATTTATGCAGTTGTCAGGCTTATTAACATAGAATAAGCCACCTACAATTAAAGCAATTCCCGCAAGAAACTTCATGCTTGTGGTACTTCGCAATAATCATTTGAGCAATACTTCTCACCAATTGCGTCCGCGGCCATACCAGCATAGACATCTGTGAAGTCAATAGGCAGTAATTTGAAAGTGTACTTTTCGTATTCTGCTTCTGTTATCTGTGTGTATGGCATTTGCGGGTAAGTCTCGTTCCCCATAGGTAAGAAGGAAACGGTTTTGAGTTGCCCGTCAAACATGTGTAGAACTGTTCCTACGGCGTCTTTTTCAGTATTTGAATTAAAGGATACTGTAACGCTGACGCTGTTGTCTGACCAATACCGCTGTGCAGTTGCCGCCAGTGACATCTTTTCGTAGATTGATACATCTTTTTCTGACCTTAGAGCATCTGATTTAATAGGGAAGTAGACAACGCTAGTAGTCTTAGGAGATTCCGAGGCCTTTTCTACTTTATAACCTGACGCTTTAAATAAAGGTAGCATTGGGTCTTCGTTGCTGAAACGAATAGCTCGCAAGAAGTATTGGCCGCCAGGAGTCCAGTGAACTCCAGGAGATTCTCCCGCTAATATAGAAACCGTGCCAGAAGGCTTGACTGTGGTTGTTTTAATTGATTCTCGAATGCCAAGCCACTCAGAGTAAACGCGGTCATAGTCCTGAATGACGGAATAACCCTCGTCCATCCACTCACGTAATACGGGAAGCCCTACGCGGTCTGCAAAATTAGCGACACCAGACATAGAGGTTCCAATACGACGATTGCGTTGCATGATTGCGTTAGTTTCTTCCCAGTGGGTAGGCAACAACGTAACAGTCTTAGCGTATAGGTAAGCAAACTTTAAAGTACGAAGGTAATCTTCTTTAGATTCATGGCGGTTGAGATAGGTCTCTACCAAAGTACAGCACTCAAAGGATTCCAAAGATTGCTCAGCGCATGGATTGTAGCCCGCGGCTCTCCAGTCCTTGTTGTTGGCAGGGTCAGCCAAACGACCGTACTTGCGAGTAACATCCATCCAGATAACACCAGGCTCACCGTTCAAAGAAATGCCTGAAACTATGTGTTCTAAATTAGAACCAACGGATACTTCTACAGAGTTGTTGGACATCCAGGCCCAGCCAGGAGCTGCGGCATCGTACGAGTTACGTTCGGGGTATTTAGCGGGGTTCTTTAAATTAAGAAACTCTTGGTCATCAAGTCTTCCCATCAACAGCTCAGCTGACCGTCTCACATTGCCAGAGACTACGCAAACTCCAATTAGATTACCCAAATCGGCAATATCTACTCTTGTTAATTTAGAACCCGCCCTCTTTTTATTAAAGATGCGGCGAATATGATTGTGAAGCTTCTCAAGCGGCTCATGACCTGCAGCTGTGCCGCCAAAGGTTTTGATAGGGGTACCTGCTGGTCTTATCAGGGAGTAATCAAATACATAAATGGACTGTTCTGGTTTTAAGTAGGAGTTAATAAGCAGGCTAACTGACTCCACCCATCCCTCCCTGGTATCAGGAATCTGGATTGTTACCTCTGGGAGTTTTGGTTCATAAATTAAAAAGTCTTTGTCCGCACCCTTGTCATCAAAGCCAACTCCAACGCCCAACATTGAGGCTTCCATGAGGAAAGCAAATGGTTTAGCGGGGTCTAACTTAGTCATGCTAGAGGTGGACACGAAAGCACAGTTCTGTAAAGCCGCGGAGTTCTTGAGCTCATTCACCAGCGGAGTTCCCATAACCCACAGCCCACGTCCAGGCGGGGTCCACTTTAAATTAAATAGGCGGTCAAACGCTTCTTTGGCGGAAGACTGCGCCTTGGCGTCATTCCATGGAAGGCGGCTAGTTTTAGCGTGGTCCTTCTGAAGTGAGTACATGCCCTCGATTACTCGTTGGCAAACATCTACCCAAGTCTCTTTGGTGCCGTCCTCTTTTAGTCGGGAGTAGGTGCGAAGGAAAGTAATCTCTCCTACCGAGTTACCTGCCGCATCTTTATAACCCCAAGGTACTTTCTTACTGCGATAGTCCTTTAGGAAATCTTCTGCTAGTCGGAAACTCAGTGCCATATTTTTTTCTCCCTTATCTAAAAAGTTAATTCTACTAGTGCGTTACAGTGCTTGGGAAACTATGCTGTTTCAGGGTCTTGCATGGTTCTCTTATATGATAATAAGAAAGCCTTATTCTTCGATGGCACCCTTGATTATTTGAGTGGTTTGCTCCTCATTTAACCCGCCATTTGGCAATTCTCTAAGTGCTTGAGCCTTGTCTCCGAAGATAGAACTTAGCACACCAGCGCTGCCTTGTCGCTCTACCGTCATGCGAATAAACTCACGAGAATCGTCCAATTCTTTTGTTGTCTTGATTAATTTAAACAGGCGGTCTATCTCCTGAGAAACGTTAGGGTCAGCGTATCCACCATTCATTTCTTCAGCAAAACGCATAAAAGCAACCCTTTGGCCCTGCATTTCTATAACAGCATTAATTAAAGCCTTAAGTTGTTCTTTACTCTTTACCTCTACTGGTAACTTAAAAGCACACATAGATTGAGGTTTAAAAGCGGGGCAGTTGGCGGCTACAAAACAGGTGTCACATGCTCTAAGTGAGGTGCTGTGGGATGAAACTGTGGTGACATCTTTAATGACGCCATCGGCATCAATTTCACTCTTTGTATCAAATCCAAAGACGGGAAGATTGGCGTATTCGTCAGCATTTCGTGGTTCAAGTTTCCGCGTATGAATACCCTTATTATCATATACGGTAGGTGGGGTTTCCCCACTTTGCTCCACTTCTCTCCCCTCACTATTATCATATAACAGCGGGTCATCTGGGCTATTGGTCATCTTGTTCATCCTTATCTCGAACTGCTCATAAGACCACACCGCTAACTTACAGACTTCCTGCGGGTCATCCTCGATTATCTTATCAATGTCCAAGCCAGCCTTTTCGTAGATTGCCTTGTACCTTGGGCGTGCTTGTTCCTTCATCTTCTTTGGATAACGAACTAGTCTAGTGCCATCCCAAATGATTGTTTCACCGTGCATCATCGGTGAAAGCCACGATAAGGTGCTGGCACTTTCAAATATAATAGAACGCAGGTTGTCAGGTTTGGCACACCCTAATGCATGCCACCTGGTCCCTTCCCGCTTGCTGTGTAGGCGGGTAGCGCTGGCAAGTCTGCTATCTATCTCAATAGCGTCTCCTGGGATAGCGATGTCCAAATAGTAGTCAACTAGCCTTTGAAGCCCATTTAAATCGGTCTGTGGTTGCCATACAGGAATGAACTTACCTGGTGGTAGCTCGGACCATACCTTCTGTCTGTGGCTCTCTACCCAAGCTGGGTCAATGGTGGGGCTGTTAATCTCAAATACGGTATTGAGCCTATCTATATTAACGGCTACGAAATGTTCGTACCCTGCGGCAAACTCTTCGAGCTCATCAGCTGACAGCTTCAGGGTTTTAGGTAAGCCTGGGTGTACATAAATATAGAAATCTTTATTAAAGTAGTTTTCTAATAGATACTCTTTGGTCTTAGGTAGACCTCGGCTCACCAGGCGATGGTAGCTGACGCCAACGTGGTTGGCGGTTGTCTCTTCAAGAATTACTCTATTTGAAGGTACCTCAGCGCCTAAATAGACAATTTTCACTTACGCTTGCTCCAGGTGATTCCACACTTGGAGCATAAATATGCTTCTCCGCTAACGTAATCTAATACATTACCATCGCATCCACGAGGGCAGGTTATCTTTTCACTCATAGCCGTGGGTCCTCCTTGAAGGCATCCTGTTGTTTTTCAATCTCTTCTACGATTTCAGACCAGGCTTTGACACCCTTACGGCTGTCAGGCCTGAACTCTTCTCTTATGTACAACGGCTGTAAAAATACCAAAGTCGTCATACCAATTTCAAGTAACTGGGTCACTAATTCTGGGTTGGATGTTATTACATACTCTACAGGGCCCTGAGACCTTACCCACTCAACCTGTCTTAGTTTTGGGTTATCGCCAATGGAAGGAACTTTTTTGTAATCAATTAAATCATCAAAGTTATTGATACGCTGTTGGCGTAGCCAATGGTCGTCTTTATCTACGTCTTCACATAGAACAAGAACGCGATGTTTTTCTTTTAAACTTCTGTACAGCGCCATACCATTTGGGATGGGGGCGCTTTTATCATTTCTTAGTACGCCGTCTAAAAATACTAATATTGCCACAGATAGACCCTATCACTTGTAGTGTGTAGCCGCTCTCCTTATCAGAGTGCTAGTCGATGGCAATTCCATGCCATACGTTTGTGCTTCAAACTCTTTTTTGGTTTTTGCTGAAATTTCCTTTAGTTGCTTTAACGCTTGTACAACTCCAGATGCTTTTCCAGCTTGCCAACGATAATTATATACATCAGCGTATCCTTGTCCAGAGGCGCTAAATGCGTATTTGCGGCCATGGTGGATATCTTCAAATAAAGCAGCGCCCTGTTCTACCGCAAGCTTTAATGCAGCTTCCGCATTGCGCCTTGCAACATCAGTTGTTGCTGCCCCTACTGTTGTTAAGGCGTCAGAATATCTAGACAAAATGTCAACTGCCATAGACTTATCCTGTTCTACCTTTCTATTCCATATTTGATTCTGCGGAACTCCGCGAACCTCTGGCATCACAGTCCAATCATCGTTTGTCAAGCTATAAGCTGCATACGGTTTTATGGAACGGATGTCAGACTGTACATTAACATAGAATGTCAATTCAAATACATCTAGAAAATTTGATGTCGCCTGGTGGAGGGTTTGGAACCCCTCGTTAAACATCTGGGAAATCTCTTTATCGCTAAGCCCTTTGTATTTAGGATTAGACTGTCTAAACATTAAATAGTTAATTCCAATTAAACAATCAAGGTCCGCTGGTTTGCGAGCTGCTGACCACTGGTAGCTTACAGCTGAGCCAGCTAGCCAAACATGTGCGTAGGCCTCTGGGTTATAAAAGCTCTGCTTTAAATGGTCAAATAGGATTCTTAAAATTAAAGAACGGATATGAGGAACAATCTTGCCGTTCCTAAACAACCTAGGGTCAAGCCCAGCTCCAGGGGTGCTGAAGTATGAGGTTTCTGACGGCGTTAGGGCAACTGGTTGTGCTTGCCGTACAAGCGCGTCGTAATAACTCATTTAGGTATTATAGTTCTTTTTCCCGCCGCTCTTTGTGCATAACATCCGTATCGAGGTTGAATTTGCTTGGATGTTCCGCTTTATCTGTCTTTATTGGTGTCATATAGCCACATTGACTATGAGCATTAATAAATTGTTGTGCCCACATCATGACCATTGACTCATTCTCTTCAACTTCTGCTTGAAAAGATGCCACGCATACGCATGTCATTTCTACGAACGCCATAGGACCCGCCCCCTTGTAGTGTATTTACAGTATACTCCTGCGGTACAGGCTAAATACGGGCTTACTGTTCGTCAGAAATCAGCGGTTTGATTAAATCTAGGACCTGATAGGCAATTGCCGACTGGTTCATGCTGTCCACAATGTCCTGACACCCGTGTTTGATGTCGTCTAGGGTTGCCTGACGGTCAACGGTTAGGGTGGTTGCTAGGTCTGCTGTAGCGTACCAATCACCAGTAGGCTTTTTTACAATAATAAAGGCAGTGATACCGCCGTTTTCTTCTGTTGGCTGGTTTTCTGCAATACCTTCTGGAATAACTACTGCGTCTTCTACTACTTCTTCGCTCATTTATATAGTCCTTTGCTTTCGTTGAACTTCTTCATGTTGTATGACTTAACAGGGCAGAAATCACACAAGTGCATCTTTGGCATTTTACTTGAATCAAGCCCAGCTTCCCTGCGGTCTTTTGCTGTGTCTGGTTTTAACAATTTTTTGTCTGACTTGTAGTCAGAACACTGACCTTGTGGACGATTATGTTCCGCATAACAACGCATAGCGTCTGAGGAGTAATTATCCTTGGTGTCATAGAAGTTTGTACCAAATACATCTAAGCCTGGTGAACCTTTTTGGAATTGTTCAGTAATTTGTCGTTTTCCATCTGGGTGTTGCCAAATAACTAAATCAGCATCAGCCAGGGTGCCCTTGTGGGAAGGTCCGTGTTTTTCCACTACAGCATTTAAGAATGGATTACGGTTTTGGTCATGACCTGGTCTATCTGTAAATGGGAATCGGTCATCGTATGGAATTTCTTCTACAGACTTGCATGTAAAACAAGCAAGCAGAAGAACTTTTGGCCGCTTATCAGGCGGAGTATCTTTATTTAGATAGGAAAGGTCAAGTACCATGTGGTCAGCCTACCACACACTTTCAGATTGTCTACTTACCCCTGGCTTTTTTTATTTGGGCGTTTCTTGCCGCAATGGCCTCTGGAGTGTCTTTACGTTTAGCTGAGCGTACTTGGTCTACGTTCAACGCCGTGGCTACTGCCTTGACTGGGCTCGATGCTGTTGATTTTTTTGAGGACCCCATAGCATCACTAATAAGCCTATGCTGTAGATGGCTTTTCATAGGTGCTTTTTCGTGTGGCTTTCTTGTTGCCGCTTTTGGTACAGAAAACATGCCTCCGCTATGTATGGCAAGCCCTTCTACGTAATTAGGGTGCTCTTTATCTGCGGAGGCGCTCAGTAATGCCCTGTGAGACGGTGACTCTTTATCAAATTTGATGTATTGGTGTTCTTTGGGATTCATAGCAGGAACTGCCGATATCTTTATTTCACCTTTTTCATCTCTTGTTCCAGAGAACTGTAGCTCGCTAGGGTTCACTTCTTATTCCTTAATTTATTAACTGCAGCCATGCCGCCTTTATCAAATGCGGCTTCTTCTGCTTGATGGGCTTCTTGACGTGCTCGTGCTGCATAAAAATCATCTGGACTTACATGTGCGCCCATACCAATAGGTGTAGGCCATGGCCCACCTTGTCTTTTAGTATCGTTGTCTCGGCGCTGTGGCATTATTTTTTAACTTCTACGTGTCCGCCAGAGTCACGTGGTGTTTGACGTTCTTTTGAAGGCGAGCGCTTTTCTCCAGTAGAACTTGTGTAAACAGCTTCTGGGTCACCTGCAGCGTAGCGACGACGTTGTGCTTGCTCTGGGCTATCACTGTTAACTTTTACGGAAGCGCGAAGTAACCCAAGCATTGTGTCTTTGTGCGCTTTAATCGATGATTCCGTTGCCTTTGATTGGCGACGTGCATCCATCTCTCTACGGATGCCTTTAATCATTATAATGAACCCCAGTCAACGGTGTTGGTAGTAGCAGTCTTACGTGCTGGTTTATCTGCTTTTGGTTTCCAGTCAGCGCCCTGTACTTTTGGTTGATGGTTGGCACCAAGCTTTGACTCATCGCCCTTATAAGGTGTTGGCTTCCAATTAAGAAATTGCTTACCAAATTGAGGACTATCTGCATTCATATTAGTTACCTGCTGGGTTTACTTTAGAAGTCTCTTCTGAATTAATAAATCCATAGTTCATATATGGATGTAGGTCTGCACGGTTCTGTACTACAAGCTGGTCACCCATGCCTGGTTGAACTGTGGTATTTGGACGACGCTTACGATATTTGCCGTCTGTTGCACCCTCGTTCATGTCACCATTGAGGGAACGTGATTGATTAACTGCCATTATGCCATCCGTCCTTTAACTAGTCTTGATGCCTTACGTCTAGTACAACTTGGGCACAGACTCTGGTCTTTCAACGATTGTACTGGGTTCATTGAAATACCACATGCCTTACAGGCCTTAGTGCCGTTATAAATGGTCTCCAAACTGACGTCTGTAGCCCCAGCCATGCCTTCGCCAGTGCTGTCTGTAAATAATCCTGGGTCTTTCATACCGAACCTCCTAGGGTGTTGCGGCTAGTAGATTGTGGAGTGTTAGGTGTGTTGGAGAAGTCTGACTCCACACGCTGACCTGCTTGGTTTCCACTTCTACCTGGTAGGTCAATAATATCTTCAATACCTATTTCTTCTGTAACAAATCCGTATCTGTCAGGGAATAGATTAACTTGTGGAAGGTTAGGACGCACATACTCTTGAATTTCTTCGCTAGTCATAGTCCAAGTGGCAAGCGCTTGATTAAGTAAGCGGTCTTGGTTAGATTGAAAAGGTCCTAGATAATCTTGTGGGGGAAACGCAGCTTCTATTGGCGTGTGATAAGGCTTGCGGCCATCATCTTGCCATGGCTTGCGACCATAGGTACCGTCTGCGTATTTACCTGGCATCTTTTACTTCCACTGTGGACGCATACGAGACATTTGCTCTACGCGTACCTTGTTAATGTTGTATGGGGAATCGCTTCTTACTGATGGGCCAGCCTTACCGTCATTTGGTAAGTGTGGTGCTGGAACTAGTGTTGTTACTTCTACGTTTCTCTTTATACGATAAACGTTTCCGTCTTTAACAGCTTTCATTTGACGCTCAATACCACGCATGTTATCTAAACCTGCAGGGTAATAGTAATCAGACTGGTCAATGCGCTCACCGCGGTGAACACCGCGTTGGTATGAGCGCTGACCTATTCTAACTTTAAGTGAGTCTGATACTCGCTCTGACTGACCGTTAGGACGGCCACGGTCATCGCGACGTGTACGTATAGTTCCTAAGTAACCGTCTGGATACTCAGCTTGTGGTACACGACCAACGCCAAGGCGCAGGAAGTCGAGCTCTGAACGAGCAACAGGGGTTCCACCTCCACCATAATTGGTGTAGGTGCCCTGCATGCCAGCAGCGCCTAAGTTTTGCGTATTTTGATGTGGTGCACCCATACGTCAATGATACGCCTGTAAAACTATAGGGTCGCTGTAAACTCTTTGCCTTCGTATACAGCCCAGCCGTCCATAATATGGATAGGTTGCAGGGTAAACGACTCATCTGCTCTAACCCAGCCAATCATGACTCCTTGTTGCCAATCTTCCCAGTGTTTTACTGGTCGACCGTTATCGTTAAGTCCAGAACCATAGGAAGGAACTGCACCATCGATACGGCATAGGCATCCAGGACTTGCAGACACACTGCGGATAGGACCATCTTGGTCATGCACAGTTTTGTACTGCATTTCTTGTCTGTGGACGTGTCCAAACACTGTTGAGATGTGTGGGTTCTTATTTATATAAGCGCTGGCAGTTGAGCCACCTGAACGAACGGTGGTGCCATGAATAGCACGAAGGTATTTGGTAACCCAATACTCTCCTGCTGGATAGGCGCCAATATATTCCACCTTAATATCATCTAAACGTAGAAGGTATGGGATGGACATAACAGGCCAGTCTTCTGGCTTAGCTCCCGCTCTTTTAATACCTTTAGAAGCCATAGCATTTGCAACAACATAGCGTTGCATGCGGCAGTCGTGATTACCTTCAAGCATGACAATCTTTGCATCAGGACATGTAGCACGTTGCTTTGCTAATAAGTTATGGCCGTAATCAATTGCTGGTTGAACAGTGTGAGCAAACATTTCTTCTTGTGCGTACTTGCCCATTGTTGGTAGGTCTAGGTAATCACCAAGATGAATGATTTCGTCAACACCATATTTATCTTCTAAATAAGCAAGTAATTGGAAGTGTACGTCAATTGCTGCGTCATCATGGAACGGGTCTAGTGTCCCGTCTTCATACTTACGGTACCCAATCTGTGGGTCTGGCACGAACATAATTAAACGTGTGCCGTCTTTCTTCCCTTTACGTTCTTTATAAGTTGCTGGCTTAATTACTGTTGGTTTTGCTGGTTGTATTGGTGGCCAAGCCCAGTCACCAGTTGCTGTGGAAACTTCTAGAGCCTGGTCTAGTATGTCCCCTAACGATAGTTTTGTCATTAATTCAATTCTTTCTCTTGTTTAAAGCATGAGCACTTTTTCCTGAAGTGCATGTAGAAAGTGGTTTTCTCTAGTGGAATTTCTGGGTACACTTCTTTGATAGCAAAAAAGTAATTAGATATATCTACTAGAATTTTTGGACCACTAAAAGCTTTATACATGCGGTCAACTGTATCTTTATCAATAGTTTCTAACCATCTACCGCAGATGCATAGACCTGCGCTTCTACGTCTTTTTGGATTTGCCTCTAACTCAGATAGCAAATCGCCAAGACTCTTTTTGTCCGATGTTTTCGGCACTACAAGTTCCTTTCATCCCGTCTTGCACTTCGACTTAAGCGTATCATAAAGATTCGGTAAGTAAATGTAAAGTAACCCCCTGCAAAAATATTTTGCAGGGGGCTTTGTACAAGAAGGGGAGTCGTACTATAACAGTCTTACTGTCATATTGCAAGGTTGTTGTACAACAATGGACATCTATGTACAACCATGGACAACTATTCTATTTCAATAGTTTTAGCTTTCTTAGCCTCTGGGATGATGCGCTCCAGGGATATGGTTAGAAAACCGTCCTCCAGCTTTGCTCCCTTGACAACCACGTCGTCTGATACAGCGAAGCGTTGTAGGAAAGTGCGGCCAGCAATGCCTTTGTAGGCATAGGTTGCGGAGTCATCATCAGCTCTTTCTCCGCTGACTGATATGACATTTTCTTTGTACTCTATATTAATTTCTGACCTTTTAAAGCCCGCAACGGCAATCTGAATCTCAGCTTTGTCATCGGGTAGGGTCACGATGTTGTAAGGCGGGTATGTTGATTTAACCCTGAGGTCCTCTAACTGTCTAAACATATCTAAATGTCTATCAAAACCAAAGGTCCACGGTTGCAACATACTATTTAATGTTGCAAATGGGTCCTGGGTTTGAGGAAAGATTTCCTTGTTATAGTTTATTTTTGGGGCGTCGTTTCCGCGCCATTGAATTGGGTAGCCTGAAGCCATAATATATCTCCTTTAGACGATATAACTTTTTGTGACCCTCGTTGTTGAGCAGTCATCAGTAGTATATAACAATCTAAATTAAAATATATTCCTATAAATGCCAAAGGCCCCTTGCGGGGCCCTTGCGCTATTTAGTTTTAATTGCCGTGCGACCCGCCGCCGTCCTGAAAGTTAGGACGCTGACGACGAACTGCTGGTGAGAACATACGGCCGTTTGCCTGTGTTGCTCCAGCTTCTGGTGCTACGGTCTTCTGGAACTTTACGCGAATGCCATAACGTGCACCACCACGAGCAAGTTTGCCCATGATGTTTGAACGTGCTGGCTTTGGTTGCTTGTATGGGTCGCCAGCCTGAGCTCCACCTTTTTTAACAAGTGTGCCTTTTACAGGCTTTGCAACCTGAGGCTTAGCTCCTGCAGCGTTTTTTGGGTCAGTTGATGTAGGACCCAATGGTGCTGGGTTCTTACTAGAATCTTTTTTCATTTATTTTCCTTTGGCCAAGGGTTTAAATAAGGGTAGCCTTATTACTGGATAAATACAGGGTTAACTTGCCTTTACTTCAAAGACAATTGCAGAAATCTGACCATCATGGCTCTCGATGCTTGAAAAGCCTGGAACGCAAATAAGGTCAAGACCGCGGGGAGCGGTATAACCGCGAGCAATAGCGATAGCCTTTACAGCTTGATTAACTGCGCCTGCACCAACAGCACGAATCTTGCAATTGCGTGTCTCATAGATACTGTGGGCGATTGCTGATGCCACAGCCTGTGGATTGGACCCAGCGCTAACACGCAGGATTTGTTCTTGGGGTTGTTCGGACATGTGTACCTCGGTTTACGAATAGTGGGGCTCCCGTAAGTACAATTATGAAGTCTAAATTAGATTTGGTCTGTCTAAAGGGGTGGGCGCCCTGCCGTAGGTACCGCAGCTGCTGCACTCCATGTCCAAGAAATACTGGGCTATCTCATAGTCTTGAAAGGACGCTTTAATATTCCAAATACTGGATTGGCAAATAGGGCATTCATGAAGGACCTCATCTGCGTAGTCCATAGACCCGCTGTAATCAGGCTTTAGTTCTCTAATGTTTCTTGTCACAGGCGATTGTTCCAAAATTAGATAGGACGTTATTGGCTATCTCTATGTAAATATGAGCGTTCACTATAAGGTCTTCTGGATGGTGTAGCTCGCCTGCTTTTCCTGGCCAATTACTTTTTAAATAATCATGTAAACCAGGGGTCAGTTTGCTCATGAACTCATCGATTGTAAGGTATCCATGAGCTCTTAAATGTTTATTATCCATTGTCTTTCTTTTGCTCTAGGATTAAGAAGGGGCCTGAAGTATACACATCTAAGTCTTCTGCTATCTGCAGCGCTTTTTCAATAGGCGCACCCGCATGAAGAGCTCCTAATGCATACCCTGAACCATTACCAACGCCGTAGAAACCTGTCTCTGCTTGACAGACTGATAGGTCTTCGCTGACATCAAATATCTCACCATTAACAGCAATTAAGAAATGAAAACGTTGTCCTTTGTCATTCTTTGGACGCTCTTCATCAAAGTTATATCCGTTGTTCTTTAAACAATCTCTTAAAGATGGAATTAATTTAGATATAACAAAGTGGTATGTGTCAGTCTTGTCTTTGGCGGTCATCTTTGGGGGTTTCCACAGATGCTGGGCAATATCACATGCTCCAACCTCACCTGCACCAGCTAACAACACGCCGTTTGCCAACTGAGATATTTTTACCATGTTCTTATGTCTGAAGATACGACCATCATCATCTGTTACTTGATTATCCGCACCTAAAACACACTTGTTCCTATGTTGTACGCCAACAATCGTTGTCATTTATCTTTCCCTAAAGTCCGCGCCTTGTAACTTATCATACACTTCTTTTTCGTAGGCCAATCCATGCATTCCCGCCACCAAGCGGGCTAACGCGTATGAGTCTGCGGCGTTATCGTCAGTAAATTCTACTCCCCACTTCTTATAGATGTAAAGGAGCATCTGGGCCTTTTGTACGCCTGTGCCCTTGCCTGTCACATACTTCTTTAAGCTTGTAGGAGGGACTAACATTGGATAGTACCCAGCATCCTTGCATACAAGCTTGACCATCCCACCCAACTCACCTAGGTGAAACACCTTGCCCATGCCCGCGTAAGCGTAATCTTCCATAGCAATGTCATCTATGGGAAATGGGGAAGAATCTATTTGTTCTTTTAAAAATGCGCGAATCTCTGCAAGCCTGTCAATGCCTCTGAGTTCCGATTTAAAGACAGTTGTCTGATATGTCCCATTTGTTGAAAACAACGTGCAAGCAAAACCGCTGTAAGACTGGTCAATACCCATGTACAAACGGCTACTGCCTGGAACGGACAACTTACCTTCAAATTTTTTTATGGTCATGGGATAAATCTATTTCCAAATCCAGACCGACTGTTAGACGTACGTCTTGTTAACTCCCTGCTAGTAAGCGAGTAGTAACGCTCTAAATTTTCTAACGCTGTCTCTAACAACTTACGATATGCGTGGGCATAGTTCTTGGCCTTTTCTAAAACTAATACGTGGTCATCTGTTGACACTGAGGCCTTTAACATAACCGCTTTCTCTGTGGTTTTACCAGTAGTTTTAGTAAGCAACCCTCTGGCTACTTCTATCTCATAATCGTTAGTAGCCTCAAGCTCAGCTAAGGATGCACAAGCTACTTGAGTTCTAAGGAAGTTTAGATTCTCCATGTATTTGGCAGCCATAATCATCAAGTCTTGGTCATCAACAAGGGTGATATCTTCTGGAAATGCTGGCGGGTCAATGTTCATGTTTCTTTTTATTGGCAGTCCTTGTGCCTCTAGTTGTTGAAGAACCAACTCACTGATGCCCGTTGCTACTAGTTCACTCATTGTAACCTCCGCACTTTGTACATCCGCCCCATTTATCTAAGTTACATGGGGGAGGGGTGTTGTTGTTGATAGCTTCGACAATCATAGCTGCTGCCTCAAACAAAGGGGCAATAGCAAAATCTGTTTTAGGTACAACAAATTCTTTTACATCCTGTGTTGCTTTGTTCTCGTATATAAGAACAGCTTCTCTTGGATAATTTTCATACTCTAATAACTCTGCAAGCTTCATATATATTTGAACTTGAGTTACGTGCTTAGCAAAAGGGGCTTTAATCTCTGGCCAAACCTTTTCCATAGTCCCAAACTCTGCGGCTAACTCTGGGTTTTCCCACCGTATAGTTCCAAAGCCGATTGACTTTACTTCTAACATGAGTGGGTCACCAAAGTTTGTAAGCCAACCATCTGCGTGACCAAAGATGCGAAGTGGTTCATAGAACAACGGGACCTCTTTGTATTCTAATGGTCCCTCATGGCAATCGGAACCGCCCCAGAAATACTCATCACACTCTTTGCAGTACCACTTGCCATATAAGTTTCCCATTTCTTGAAACCAACGTTGCCACTTAGCATGGATGCCGTGACCTTCTGCAAATACTGATTGAAGTCGCAAGCTATTACGACGTGAACTTTCTAGTGGTTGGTGCCCTTTTAATTGAAAATAGGATGCTCTGTGGCACCACTCATCGCCTGCCATCTCTGATGGATGTAAGACATCTGTGCGTCTACTTTTGTCTGTTGGTTTAGATAAAACGTAAC
>JACCEA010933883.1_pt1 | contig 26014 bp, 33 predicted proteins | sample 7449851 | NCBI WGS metagenome assembly JACCEA01 (sample SAMN15323453, study PRJNA562643) | freshwater metagenome | isolation source: river surface water | place: USA:Blue River Watershed | collected 2017-08-18
CTAGAGATAACCTGACTGGGTCTAGGTCATTTAACAGAGGAGATATAGCCATCATCGACAAAGAGTTAGATGCTGCTGCTGCTACCTATGCCGAAGAATTGATTCGATTGAATACCTGACCTTACTCATGTAGTCTAAAACGGTTCTAAATTTCCAATGTATAGTCGTTTTTCTGCTATCATCTAAAACAGAACAAAACAATTTCACTCGTTCGTTTCTACCCAAGATATTTCTAGCTTTTGCCAACTCTGTCGCTTCTATGAAGGTTTCGTAATATATACGACTTCTCGCTACCAACAGGTTCAAATTGTTTTTTCGGTATGAATCAATGAAGTTATAGTTATCGTCATACCTAAATCCAGCCTCTTGCAGGCTATGACGGATAAAAAGGACGTTTGATCCCGACAAGATAACCCAGTCCTCGTCGCTACCTTGTGGAGGTGGATTGCAAATGTACAAACTTCCTGTTGGGTGTGCGTCAATCGCAATACCTCGAAGCATTTCGAGTATGGATGCTTTATTTTCCATTTTCGTTTGCTGCCATCTCTTCCAACCATAACATCAAAGCAGCCGATGGCAACTGCAAATGAGGCAACTGCTGGACCAACGCATAGGCATTGCGCCATTTAAAATTATTTGGCGTTTTTTCAGGATAGTCCGATTTGCATTGCGCCAGAACATTTAAAGTATCGGAACGGTTTATGCCAGCACAGACTAGGTCTAATTTTTCATCATTTTTCATAGTTCTAACCCATAGCGATTTTTTTTATGCTGTCAACCCAACTTTAATAATGCGCAAACATTCAAAACGAGATACTCTTTAGAAAGATAAGGAAGAGAATATGCAATTTAAAACATTCTTAACAGATGTAATCAATCACGGATATCCGACACAGGATATAGAAACATTATCTATTGATAATGAAAATGGGGTAGTGACACTAAGAACTTTTGACTCCAGCCGATTGCTTATTATTGTCGGCAAGTTCAAAGAGGCCTGTGATGACATTACTGGTAAATTCGGCTTGTCCAATATAAAGATGCTTAAGGGCATCGTCAACAACAAATCAATATCTGATGGTGGTATAATTCTCAAAACCAGAGATATTTCTGGTGAGAAGGTTCCAGACCGAATCGAATTTAAAGGCAAAGGTGCTTCAGCCACGTTCCGCCTTGTCGATAAACGCGTGATACCAGATCAACCAGAAATAAAGGAAATACCGTGGGATATTGAATTTTCCCCCGACGCTGAATTGTTGACCATGTTCAAGGCAATGGCGCTGTTATATACAGAAATCGACAAAAATTTCATTCTTAGAACGGAGCAAGGTAACTTGGTAGTGTCCTTTGGTCTCGAAACGTCATCTACTCATTCTGGTAACATGATTTTATCGGAAAATGTTGGTGCGGACATATCTGGGGATTTGAAATTCCCTATCGGATTATTTTTAGATATTATGAAATCGTCTGGTGGTAGCGAGGATGTTAAGATTAAGATAACCAATCGTGGTTTACTTTGTGTTCAAATAACCACATTGGCGGCTACATATGATTATATGTTAAAGAAAGTTATGGATTGACCACCATTTTTATTATGGCAGGAGGTGATTGCTCATCCGGTGGTCAGGGGTGGGATTAGTTTCCCACCCCATTTTTTTATGGATATTTTGGTTATACTTTGGTAAGATATTAAAATGAAAAAAATTATACCATTCTCTTGGACCCCGACTGCTTGGGCGCTCCGAGGTCAGAGCAGAAAAATAGCACAAGCCGAATATGAATACAGTGATTCTCCATATGAAAGAGATGTGGCAATAGCCGAATTGACTTTATCTGGAAACGATTTGGAAATAAAATTGAACGAAATAAACTTCGAATATCAAATTATTTCCGAATACGATTATGAGAAAAAATCTATCGAATTGACCAGCGACGATGAGTTGGACAAAACGGTTCGTTTGCTACAACTGGATATCGATCACAATCTAATCGACCCATTAAAAGGCGACAAGGAAATTGCCAATGCCTTGAAGCAGCCATGGGTAAAAGTTATCAACGATAATTTGGATTTAACCGATGGACCCAATGGGTATTATATGGAATTCGATTGGAATGATCACTGGATAGCAAAACTTAGAGATCACGGATACACCGGAATTTCCGATGAAGAAGTCATGGAAAAATGGTTCAGCGATGTATGCCGTCAACAAATATCACAAACAGCCCCATATGATGGCAGTGTAATCATACCTTAAAGGAAAAAAATATGCGTTTCGGTCTTATAGACGCTGCTAATTTGTTCAATCGAGCGCACCATGTGTGTTCTGGTGATGCCTATGAAAAAGCAGCAGCAAGTATGCATCTAATATTTCAGTCGTTGGCTTATTTGCAACGAACCCACTCTATTGACCACATGGTAATATGTGGCGACGATGGTTCGTGGCGGCGAGAAGTATACCCAATGTATAAAGAGTCGAGACGAAAATTACGAGAATCTCTCTTACCAAAAGAAAGAGAGGAAAATGAAGTATTTTTCGAAGTTATTGGCGATTTTATGAACTTCATGGCTGAAAATACGAGATGCACTGTCGTCAAAATAAACAGAGCAGAGGCCGATGATATAATCGCTAGATTTATTCATTTGCACCCAGACGATGATCATATCATTATATCTGGCGACTCCGATATGATACAACTGGTGTCGGAAAATGTCTCCATCTACAATGGCGTTACCCATCACTTGGTAACAAAAGACGGCGTCTTTGACCAAAAAGGACAATCGCTGGTTTTCAGTGTCAAGCCAGCCTCAGGTAAGCTTCAAATAGGAAAAACCAAAGAAGAGACCATCAAACATGCCAAGTTGGAAATAAAAACACTAATCAAAAAACAACAATTATCAGAAGCAAAATTATCGGATGCAATACGGAAAGCAAAGGTTGAATTCGAAGAAGTTTGCGTTGATAAAAAATTGGAAAAGAAAGAAGAGATAACCAAGCTCGAAAAAGAACTAAACAAATGTAAGCTAGAAATACTAAAGCTCAAAAATAAAGAAATAGACGAAGACTGTTCGCCACCCAAAGATTGGGTACAATTGGCATTGTTTGTCAAATGCATAAGAGGCGATAAAGGAGATTTTATATTTTCGGCTTACCCTGGTGTTCGGTATAACGGAACTGCGAATAAAGTAGGAATATATGAAGCATGGCAAGATAGAGATAACAAAGGTTTCCCTTGGAATAATTTTATGCTCCAAACTTGGAATAAATTGTTGCCTAACGGCGATACTAAAGATGTCACCGTGCTTGAAGAATACAATGCCAACAAAGAACTGATTGACCTTACTATGCAACCTTCTGCCATCAAAGAGCTAATCGACAATGGTATAGTAACTGCGATCCAAAAAGAGGCAGTGGGCAATGTTGGTATAAAATTCCTACAATTTTGCGCAAAGTATGATTTGGTAAGAGCGCAAGAAAGAGTAAATGACCACATTAAGTATTTGAATAAAGGTTATTTCCAATGAAGGCTATTCGGAAATTCATACAACGTTTCGACCATATGAACAGTAGCAGGGCAAAAGAAATGAGGCTTTCATTCGAAGAGGCCAGAGATCTTATGTCTGCTATAACTTACCTAATGACCCGAAAATTAGACGAAAACGAACAAGATGCTACCGAAGAAAATATTATGGATGGTGGCGGATTTTAAGATTCCGCTTTTTTAATCATCGCTTTGAATTTGTTTATCTTATGCTTAATGTCATTCAATTTGTCATTTTTGTCGTTGTATTTTAATATCATTTCCAGTTTAGCTTTGTCGTAATTAAAAGATTTTTTGGCTCCACGACAATTAACTAACCAAGTATCAACGTCCACCAATGGCTTAATCTCATCGAGAAGATAATCGATGTTATCTGACAATCTATCGTTCTTCAATATTTCAACAAATACCATGTAATACCCCTTCTGGTCTGGGGCTGGAGAAACTTCACTGTCTATTATAGACACGGTGGACCGGAGTATAAACCTATTCAAATCTTTTGATGCATCGATATCAGAAACATAAAATCCTATAACAATCGAATCCTTGTCGATTTTCGATTCATATTCATCAATGGATACCATTGGTTGAACCAAGTCAACCAAATCTTTTGCCCACATTCCTTCATATAATTTAGAACGGCTCATCTAAGGTCTCCTCTTCATTAATTGATGGTTCTTCTTGGGATATAGCACCATCGTCCACTATTCCAGTCGTTTCGCCCATACCGCCGTCTTGCGCATCTTTAACGTCATCTGTATCGACCTCGTCGTCATAGAAGTCCAATTCAGCCGCGTTCATATCTTTTATCAGATTGCTTGGGATTGATATTTTAACTTCCCAGCCTTTTTCGGGTTCTCCTTCTTCCCCTTCGATGGTGACTTCGTCAACGGTTACTTTGATGCCGTGCTTAATTAGTCGCTTAGAACCTTTATCAGACGGCTTTTCGTTTTCTTTATATCTTAGGGTAAAGTCGAACCAATATCTTCTGACTTTTGGCCCATGGACGATTTCACCTTTTACCCAATTGTCAAACACATATATATCAAATGAATCCAAAACGTCTTCCATCTGGACCAACACATCTAATAGATGAGGAGACTCTTCTAACTGTTTAAAATCAATAGCCATAATGTATTTATACTGATACGAACGACACTACCAATCCAGTAATCGAAGTCACTGAAGCTGGACCAGTTATTTTCATTATGCTACCAGTTGGCGCAGAAAATGCAGCATTAGATACTGTTTGCGCGGTTATGGCTCCGTTGGTTTCAATAGTAATCGTTCCCTTGATTTCGAATGATGAAATGGAATCTGTTTGCAACCATACGGTTAAGACGTAAGGAGCGGCACACGATTCGGCTCTTCCTAATATTCCGGCAAAATCCCCCGCGAAGTTAAACGATCTATTGAAAATATGCCGGAAAACTACTTCTGATGATGCTGCGGCGGCTTCCATTGAAAACATAAGTTTTTCAGCATGAGTATGCGCCAATGGTGAATATAGAGTATCGGCAAAGGTGGGTGTCAATATGTGGCCAGCGCCAGCACCCAAAGATATTTTCTCAAATTCGCCATCGATCATGGCTACTATACCGTCTGTGGCATCAAGCGCGGCTATACTAGCCAATAGAGGGCTATGGATTGGTATAGATACCCAAGATACACCGTTCCAAAATTTGAAAGTAGATTCCAATCTATGATATATCAACCATCCCCGTTGTGGCATGTAATGCGTCCAAGTATTATTAAAATATACTGCAATTCTGTTTGGATTGGTTGCTTCGGTGTCTGATAACAAATATACGCCATTTGCTGGTGATTCCGGTTTCACATCAAGTGTGCTGACGACATTACATTGGACCATTGAAGTTAATTTCAACAAATTAGCGTTCATGTACTCTCCCCAATCATTAGAACGATCAGAAAAATTTCCTCTTAACTGTAAATGCGGTAATGTATTTGACATGGTGGCCTCTTTTTTTATTATTTATGCAAATATATCCTATCTGAATGTCTTGTAAAGTTTATGGTGAACTACCCCGCACCTAAAGGAACGGTCTTCTTGGATTGAAACTAAATACTTATGACTGGCCAGTCACTCAACCCCATTAAAGGAGTTTACAGTGGCTAAAAATATGCGTGCTAACGCTAAACGTGCAAATCGTCCGAACCCACGTGAGGACAAGAATATCCATTACCTCAATACACCAGAGGTAGAAAGTAATAAACGGGTCCGTATTGTTCCTAGAACAATCGCGCAAGAAAACTATCTCGAATTATTAAATGATTACGAAAAATCCATAGTTTTTGCAACTGGCCCTGCTGGTTGTGGTAAATCATACCTTGCTACTTTGTTTGCGATTCAACAATTGCGAGCAGGAGAAATCAAAAAAATTGTTGTTACTAGACCATTGGTTGCCAATGGTGAGAACATCGGAGCTTTGCCTGGTGATTTGATGGCAAAATTAGCACCATGGTGTGTGCCAGTATTGGATATTTTCAAAGAAGTATATCCAGTAAATACCGTTAAGCGTATGCTAGAAGATGAGACTATCGAATTGGCCAGCCTTGGTTTGATGCGCGGTAGAACCTTCAAGAACACCATAGTCATCGGCGATGAAATGCAAAACGCTACTGCCGATCAGGTTAAAATGCTTCTCACGCGAATAGGAGAAGGCTCCCGTATGATTATAACTGGCGATATTCGTCAGCATGATCGAATGATGGGCGACAATGGCTTGAAAGACATTTTGCATCGCTTAGAGCATACTTCGGTAGCTGGGGTTGACGTTGTCAGATTTGACAAAAAAGATATCGAACGACATCCAGTCATAGAAGGGATACTAGACCTTTACGGAGATTAAAAAGATGGCGGGGAATTTCCCCGCCATTTCTTTATCTGGATTCTCCAAACCAATGCACATTGCAGCGGGCGTCATAAAGGTCATCAGAACCAAGCGCCACTGTTTTTTCAGTAATGTTTTTCATATAGGTTTTGGATGCTTCGCCTCCACACTCTCCACAATACGCTTTGAGTTTTATTACCCTGTCGGCCAAGGCTAATAGATTGGCGCAAACCGGAAACGGTTTACCTTGCCAATCCATGTCCAGTCCACATATATAGAAATTAGCACCATGGTCTAACATGAGCATAACATCGGCAACAAAATCACCGCTGTATCGTTCTCCATATAAAAATTGTGCTTCGTCCACAAAATAGGTACTGCTACTTTCAATATTTGCTATATCCGAAATACTGCTGATTGGATATGCGTTGTATCTAACATTGTCGTGAGACACAACCTCACTTTCTGAGTAGCGTGTATCGAACGATGGTTTTAATAAGACTCCGCCCTCTTTTGCGTAATTATCGAGGAGATATGTTGTTTTTCCTGCGAACATCGGCCCGCATATCATAGTTAGATGCCCGCGCATAATATCTCCTTTATTTCTTCCCAATCCTTTACTCTAGTATATGGCCCATCCTCTTGATTGTATGGATGATTTATTAAGAACACCGTATGCCCTGCATCATTTCCAGCAATAGCATTATCAATATGGTCCTCTACCCATATGGACGATGAATATGAATTAAGTATTCTTTCCTTGCTACCGTGGAAACCAGTTGCGTATACCGGAATACAAAATCCAAAAACCGACAATAGGTTTTTCTGTCTTAGCTCAATTAAGGCTTCGTCATCGGAACATGCGGTAATACCAATGAAATCAAAACCAAGGTCATATAGTTCCCTGACATGCTGAATGGTATTGTCGAGAGCCTGACAATTCCCACCATAATCAGACTCAAAGAATTCGGAAACTAATTGTTTTTCGTCAACTTTGCGATCAAACATACCAGAAATGCAGTAATGGTCACCAAGTTTGTTCGGATGAAAAGGTATATCCTTACTAGTCAACCAATCCTCAAAGGCTGCGGTAAAGTTTAATAAGGTACCATCCAAATCAGTTAGTATTAATGGCTTCATTTACTTTATCCTTTGACCATTTGTCTATAGCTTTTAGTATAGATTCACTATATTCTGACATGTACTTTTCCATAACCACATCATCTGGAACATTTGTGTTATTTTTTATTATTTTGGTATAGACAACATCGATTATTACCGATGACTTAATTTCTTGTTTGGTTTTTACTCGGTCAACAATAGTTACCTTATTAAGAGTAGTAACTGTCCCTTCGGCCAGCATCCAATCTTTAGTATTAGTTTTTGCTTTTTTTGATGGTATGTATGAAAACTCTACACACAAAAATGGTCTCTTTCTTAAATATTCTGTCATTATTTTATTCCTTTCATTGCGTTCGGATTTGACGCATAAAAATCTTTGGTTTGGTCTTCCACATAAAATCCCCACATCGTAACTGTAATGTTTACAATCGCGGTAGTTTCATCGTCTACGCATAAGCTTTCGGTATCATTTGATGATATTATCGAAACTACCAATTCGCGGATATTGTCTGCCTTCGCATCCGGTAAAATGCTCATGCAAGTTTTTACTATTCTGTTTATCGTAATCATTTTCTTATCATCGCCAATTCTGCAATGGTTGCCGCCATGTTTATTTCTGGATCTGATACAATTGAGTTTTTATATAAACCATCTCTTATAACAATAAGTGCTCTATCGATATCTGTATCGTTATCTCCCCACAATTCGAGGTTCTTATACATGAAACGAAAAATCTCAGGATACTCATCTGGACTAGCTTGGGACACAATCATTTCTCTCGCTTGGCGATGATTACCAGACATAAACAAACCAACGATATCGGCAATATAATCAAAGCTATCACCATCTCCTTTTTGTAAGGGAGACAGCTTTCCACCAATTGTGTTTTGTTGAATCAGACCTATGCATTTTCGCAAATCAGGATACACAGTGTCGATATAATCAATCACCGTATCCACGTTGTATTCTACCTGCTCTTGGTCCAAAATATCCACTAGTCTATTGACGAATTCTTCTTGGTCCAATGCTTCAAAGTGAAACGATTGGCAGCGGCTAACAATGGTTGGTTCGATTTTTTCCACATAATTGCAAGTGAATATAAATCGAACATGATCTACGTTGCGTTCCATTTCTGCCCTAAGGAATCGGTATGATAGCCTTGACATAGAATCCGCCTCTTCTAAGAGGACATATTTAATCTGATGTTTATTGTCTATTTCTGGAAAAGTCGAGATGAAGCCAAGTATCTTATCTTGCATCTCATCTATTTTACGATATCTGGAAGCGTTGATTTCCAATATGTCTGATTTCGGAACTCCAACGCTTTTCAACAATAGTTTCGCAAGAGAGGTCTTTCCTAATCCTGCTTTACCAGATAACATTAAATGTGGTATCGCCCCTTGATCTACCCATTCCTGTGCTTTAGATTTCATATTTTGGTCACGCCAAACATAATCATCAAAAGTACTTGGTCGATATTTTTCTACCCACAACAAAGTCTTTGTGTTCATACTATACTCCTTATAGAGAATAATACCACGCCATTATCGTAAATGCATTTTTAATTTGATAAATAATTACACATAATAAGGAGATTTTGATGAAAGTTATATCAGCAAAGGGTGTAGAAATTGACATGGGGGCACTTTTGGCACGGAATGAAAAACAAAAGGCCGTTGGTGGAGCAATGAATGCCAGAGGCGATTACCTATCCAAAAACGGAAATATCGAAAAAAAGCACGAAGAATTGGTTCGGGACTATTATGATAATAGCCCAGTTGCTGTTCAGAATGTGGCGTTAAACGACATCTCTCAAGAAGTGTTGACACCAGCCGAAGCTATGGCTCGTTTAGAAGCAATCACGGAAGATAAGGCCAAAAAGCCAAGAAGAAAAATAGTCGAGGTTGATGAAAACGAGGACTAATATAAACCACGAAGAAGAACATCGGCATCCAAACCGATGTTCTTCATTTCCGTTCTCGTGCGAAGGACCACAGTGTGCCACATCGACAATTTTATTCTCACAGGAGCGGTATATCGTAAAATAGCTAAAACAATGAGATAATTATCTAAAGTCGTTTCCATTTTGTATAAGATTCTATCAATAGCTTCATATCCGCCATCTGCTCGTATTAACCAATTGATGTCATCTAGTGCGTCACTAATATCACCGTAAAAACTCATGTATATCTAATCCATATTTAATAGAATCTATGCGATGGACCCCAAGTAAGAACAGCACATACGACGCGACAGAAGAGCCTCTTCCAACGCCCCATAATATATTATTATTCCTAAAAGTGTCAATCATATATATCAGCGATGATAGCAGTTCTAACATGTCTCGCTCTTTGAACATTTCTATTTCCATAGAAACCCGTTGACGTTCGTTTTCGGTAGAACAAAGTGATAAACATAATTCCAAAATGTCTATGTTAAAATATTCGTCTGGAACATTCCATTTTTTTTGGTCGTATATTTCGATACCCAAAGACGATTCAGCAATTTTATACTCGTCTTTACCGTTGTCTTCGCATACTTTGTTGTATTGCAAAATAGTATCGTCAAAATTTATAATAAAATCAGATAAATCTATCCTATTTGCAATGAAGCTGAATACATCTTTACCTTCGATAACGGGACGACCATGGTCATCTATGGTGTATTTCATTTTACAACTTTCGGACTAAATTTCCCAGGGATAACCATAACATTTTTTTGTATTTCTTCACTAACTACTAGCAATTTTGCCCATTTTGGCCTCTCATTGAAGTTCGTTCCCACTGGCGCATGAGTGTCTATAGTTGAAGAATCAGGACGATTCCACCAAGGTTCATCAAACCAGTTTGGCGTATCAATCCATTCTTCCATGCTAGGTAAAGTAGACAAAGGATTTCCCAATATCGTGTTAGATAGACCGCCATCTTCCATATGTATATTAGCCATATCTACCGAAAACGCGCCCTTGGCAAATGCATTAAATTTGCAGACAAACAAAGAAAGAATGTGACCATCTGATGGATTATCGGCGGTCAACATTAAGGGATTTCCTATTCTTGTTTCGCCATCAGAAAGAACCATTTGAAGCGCTTCATCATTGTCATGACTGATAGCCAAACAACCGTCCACGTAATTATTAACCCAAAATTCAAATTTTTCAAGTGCGGAACAGACCATCAGTTCATCCGCCTCATCTGATATTTCCAAATGAAAGTCCATCACGAATTTACTTGGTATCAAGTGATTTCCTATAAATCTTATAAACTCAGCTTCTTGCGTATAACTGACCATAGTTTCCATTATTTAAGCATCCTTAATATTAGTAGGACTTTTTGACCTAACCATTCTACCAACCATATCACTTTTTGGTTTGGAATACGATTTCTTTTCGGCAGGAGCAATCTTTTTAGATTCTGAAAAATCACGAACAGATGGCTCGCTGTCAAGCTTGGCCTTAATAGATCTTCTTTCCATTCTCTCAGTAAACTCTAGCTGGATGCTTTCTCGCATAGCTAATAGTTGATTTTGTAAGGTTGGTGTCATAGTCATGTAAGCCAATCTTTCGTGAACTATAGATAATTTGTTCATTAATTCAGCATCAGTCATTTCTGCGTAGTTTAACATACTATTATTTATGATTGAATGCAGGATTGGTTAAAGTATAACCACTTCCACAAGATATGCAATAAAACGATATCTTTTTAAATACTATTCCGCCGCAAGCTATATTGCTGTGATGATTGCAACTCGGGCATGTAAAAGCAATATCATTTACAATTAATAGAGATTTATCATTCTCTACTTTCATCGGCTCTGGTCGAAATCTAATAACTTTCATAAAAATATTTATACCATCGATAATGAACAGAAAAACCGATTAAAATAAAATCACACCCTTGGAATAAATAGGTAATCAGCACCTTTAGGGGAATATAAGTGAAGGCACAGTTCAAACCGATTTGGGATCACGTAGACACTATTCAGTTGTCAGAGGGACAAGGTGTGAACTATGCTTTACCTGCTTACATCAAAGCAATCACTATTTTGGACCCCAACGAGACGGAGATTGAATTAGATAGCGGTGATATTGATTTTGTTACTTCTGTAAAAAAGAACGGAACCGAGGTCGCCTATTCTATTGACGATAATATCGTTACCATTCCACCTAGTGATAACATCAGTATAATCGAGTTGACCCGCAGCGGTGTGGTAACAATAGAGCACATAACAGGAGAATTAGTCCCTGGGGTAACCGTCCAGAACAATAGCTTACGTGGAATATTTCCAAATATTCCATTTCCTGCGCCACATTTTTATACATTTTTACTCAGAGCTAAGTTTAACAATATTGTTTCAGACATTCAGATATCAATCGTAGCAGCCCCCGTAACCCAAACTTCAACATGGAACGAAGCCACGCTTCCTACTTTGATAACAAATACTGCTTTGATATCCAAATCGTATTTTTCTTTTGGAAGTGTATCGTATGGTAGAGCCGTTGATTTGACGGTTGACGTAATCAATCCAGATAGCACCGCACTGGTTTTCGATTACCGGTCACCAACTGGAATCGTTTCAAGCGCCACTAGTTATGGCAGCATACCAACTGGTTTAGAAATATTTTCCGAACCTTTGCGAATTTCTGGCTATATACCAGCCGAAGCTATGGCAGGGGATTATTTCTTTGAGGTTTACTCAGATGATGATAATGCGCCAGCGCCAATTATATTCCATTTCAATATACCTGAATCTAGTTTTGATGAATTCACTATAACAAATAGAATACATTGGGAGACCGATACTTATATCGGAACTATCACCGAAGGTTTACCCACGCATCTTAAAATATCGGCGTCAGCAAATCAACCGATAACCTTCTCACTATCCGAGGGATCTAGACCATTGCCAGTAGGAATTTCATTGTTGCCATCGGGTTTGATCACTGGGATTGGGCCACATACCAATATCTCTAGATTTTCATTCACAGCCAAAGCAACATCCGGCAGTACCGTATCGACCAAATCATTCGAATTTGATATAGTGAAAAGCTTTCTTACAAGCGATACCATGAATGCAAATTTGCTTATTTCTGGTGACCAACGACTATTATTGAAGGCAATAGCAAACAACATTAACAATAACATAAAATACCGTATCGACGATGATAATTTTTCCTATGACTCTAAAATATCCCTCATCAGAGGATTGAAACACGGAGACATAGGAGATATGTCTTACGACGTTGAATTCACCGCCATAATAAAAGAATACGAGTCTCTTCCACTTCTAGTAGATGGCGAACACAAATGTGATGTTGTTTTCAGGAGATTATACACCCCAATGGACCAAGCTGGTGGGTATACCATCGGAAACGACATTATACCAACTCCAGTATCAAATTTACAATTTCCATCATTGTTCATAACAGAGGGCAGCTTCACTAACTTACGAAAAAATCTAGTTGAACTCAATGGTCTCAACAATCCAAGAAGCAACACTCTCGGAAAAGATGGTGGTGAGATATTTGATTATTGGATGGATGATTATTTCCCTGCTGTTGTGATTGCATATGTATTGCCAAATGTTGGAAAAACCTTAGTCAACACATTATCCTATGGTAATATTCCGGTTGGAACGATAATCCATTTTGATAGGTTGGAGGTTGAGAAAAATAATTCAGAATATTTTTATTATTTCTCTAGCGAGAATACCCCAGAAAAAATAACATTTGCTATTCCCGCAACGCCAACAAATGCAAGAGTTGGTGGTGTAACTTTTTCATCATTAAATCACCCATTGAGCGCGGAACCGGTAATAACTTGGACAGAATCAGAACCAAATCAAACCTATATCCTTCGTATATATAGCGGCGAAGATTTGCTTGATACTATCGAAATCAGCGGAACCTATTTCAAGTATACAGTGGCAAGACAACAAGCAGACAACGAACCCAGCCACGTTTGGTTCGAATTGAGTTCCAAACGTGGGGATGATGAATCTGAGCCTTTGGTTACCAATGTTCCTATCTGGTACGGCTGGGGTGGCGGTTGGGGCCGAAATTACGGTTCGGTGTTATAATGCCTGTTTCTGCTACCGTATAACCATCGTTGCGAAGGCGGGACAGAGTATCACGAACGCTATTGTTCAAAGCGTCTCTGACCTCTTTAGGCATATCATCGAACGAAGTATTTGCATGAATACCAGCTAGGTTTTTCATTAAGATGTTAGGAGTTCCTGCTGAATTCTCTTTTAATGCATCAAGTCCAGCAATAAATGAACTAAACAGAGCCGAACGCAATACATCATTAGCTGATTTTTTATCTTTCATCTTACATTCCTTTTCTATTTTTATGATTATAGCATTTCGCCTAATACATAGCAACAAAAATATATAAATAGGCATATGACTATTACAAACCATTTACTAGATTGTCCACAAGTTACCTCACCCAACCAAGATGCCATGCCATTAGCGCCTATTATTTTAGTGTGGCACTATACCGCCTCGGGAGATGCAAACATTGCTAGCTTTTTTCAAAATGCGTCTGTTAAAGTAAGTGCGCATCTTGTTCTAGAAAGAAATGGTAATGTTACCCAATGTGTTCCTTTTAACAGAAGAGCATGGCATGCCGGTGAAAGCAAGTGGAACGGGGTATCTGGCTGTAATAGTTTTAGTATAGGTATAGAAATATGTAATTGGGGTTTATTAATCAAACGGTCTAACGGAAAGCTGTTTTCACATAAGGGTAAAGAAGTCTCCTCTGGAAATGCCATACAAGCTAAGAACAAACTGGGAAACAACGGATGGTGGGAAACGTATCCCACAGCACAAAAAAATGCACTCAAAGATATTTCGAAACAAATTTGCGCGGCGTACCCATCAATAAAACAAATTGTTGGGCACGAAGATATAGCTCCTAGCAGAAAACCAGACCCAGGCCCAGCTTTATACGACTTCATGAAAGAAGTTAATATTGAAATATTCGGAGAAGATTACGGTTCCGATGCTCCCCCAACTGACCCTCTGGCTGATGATGGATTTGGTGGAACAGGTGATAGTGGCGGCGGCAGTGGTGGCTCTGCGTGTGGTTTCAAATACGGAATTTCTAGTGATGAGGCTGGTTACATAGATTCAGAAGGTAATTATAATCCCACCAGAGGTAGCGAAATCGGAATGAGTGGACGGGAAGGTGATCCAGAATCTGCTGAGGCCAATGATTCTGGTAGAGTATCGGTATCCTGCTCAAGTATACCAACGAATGCACCCTATAGTTACAAAGTTGGTAGATATTTCACACTAGGTGACTACACCGTAAATGCTCCTGCTACCACAAACGGGAGGCTAAATGCAAAGACTGCTAAGGGAGTTGCGCGGGAAAAGATAGTTTGTAATCTTCTCTATTTGGCCACCAATTGCGTAGACCCGTTGATGGATTGGTGTAAAGACAACAAATATACGGTGAAAATATCAAGTGGTTTTAGAAATAAAACAGGCGGCTCAGACCACAATTTTGGTTCTGCGGTTGATTTGATGTTTTTCAAAGGAGGTAAAAGACTGAATAACGCCGATTTAAGTTATATTTGTAAAATAATAAATGAGCGTTTGAAATTACCATTTACGCAGATGATTGAAGAAAATCAATCAATTATCCACTTGGCCTGTAGACCAAGTGGAAATTCCAAAACACGACTATTTTACTCAAACAACTATGGTAAGACCATCGCTGGTCTCGGGTACAGGTACAAGGTGAGTATATGATTTTTTTGAAAAATCGTATGCCCTACCTTCTCGTTCATTACACATCGTGTAATAAATCGCATCCGACTTCTTCGAAAAATACACGAACCAAGTTTTCTTCTTCCGAACAAAAGAGTACAACATAATGTATTTTTCTGTTGTTGGCGTTGGCGGAACATCATTGCCAGTGAAGGTGACAACATGGTCCCACTTCAAAATACGCCGGATCAAACCTTTCGCATAAGATGATGCGCTCCGTTCGCATCGAACGCGGATGGCGACGTTACCTTTGTGATTAATTACCTTAGCCCAACTCGACATCGTTTCAATACCAAGAGTTCGCAACCTATGATTTTCTGGCAAATGGTCAACAGATACCAACTTCTTCCCATACTCGGAAAGACCGTAGGTTGAATTTCCATCAAAATCAATACTTTCAACAATATACATTGATGGTTCAAGTGGGATGTAAATATAACTCATATTACCGTTATCTTTCGTTTAATGCGTGTTTCCGAATCGTAAGCAATCATTGGGAAAAAATGCACTCCGTCATCAGGTTCTGTGAATAAAAATTCACACTCTGTTCTTTCCCAATGTTCACCCCAATAATCTTGCCCAGACTCATAATCAACTTTGGTAAGGACTGGGTGAAAAAACGGTATCGCCCTCTTCAAATGAACGTCTTCGAAGTATCTCCCATAACCGTCATCTGACAAATGATTCGATACCAATTCTTCCAATGTTTCATAAAAATCATCGTAATCTGGCATGTTCAAGTCTATTGAGATGTGTCCTCGTTCTATAGAAAATTTCCACCAGAAATAAAATATACTACCATCGTTATACCAACCATCGCACATAATTTTATTATATACGTCCATGTGACTGACGGGGAAATCACTCATAAGAGATATGAGTAGTTTTCCTTCTGTAGTTGGTATGCCGTGTAATGCCATACAAGTCATTTACCCGTTATGTATGTTTTGTCAAGAGAGTTTTTCTAAACAATCCATTAATACTTTTATGTGTTTCATTATAGATGCTGGCTTCAATTTAGCATGCTTATGATATTTCACACTCTCAATACCGTCATCGTTGATTTCAATGGTGGCAATTTCATCACCTTCGTCATCAATCAAATACCATCTACCGATACCATATCCTTTAGGTGACGAAATTCTCATCGTTGTTCCATCTGCGAATGATATTTTCCCCTCGGTGAAGTTGTGAAGCTGCGTTCCTTCAATAATAGGTTTGTACTTACCAGATGGTGAACGGAATATGCCGTTTCTTGCTGCATCGGAAGCCTTTAATTTTGTATCTATTTTATTCATAAGAGCACATAACACCAACGGATTGTTCTTAAAATCACCAACTGTTGTTTGTAATCCATTACCATATGGCCTAACGACATACTTCGGAGAAATCAAATCACCATCGCTATCGTATAGCCCATATGTATGATCATTCGGTGGATTATTTGTATCTGAATCGCTACTACTAATTATGTATGGTTTTTTAATCCAAGATATCGTTTTTCCGTTTTGTTTGAAATGCGTAATTTTTTTAGTAGAAAACTTATCTGATAGACGGTAAAATCTGTTATCATCCGTCAGACCAATACCATTACGCCATAAAGAACCAATAGTATATTGATCTTTTTGTTCCGTGATGGCACATTTTATGTTTCTCTCTGACGAAAGTTCTGGAAGCATAGAGTAAAAATCTGGTTTCTTCGACGGGAAATCAATATCAGCAACTTGGTCAGTAATAACAAAATCAGACAAATAATTTTCGTCTTTATCTAATACATAAATTCTTCTACCAAGACGATATGACTCAGTTTTATCCGTTGATAGATATTTGTTGCAGCTAGTTATTAGTCTCCTCTCATCACTATATAATCTAGTTAACCCAAGTGTGTTAGCCACATAATCTTCAGATATTTTCGTGCTATAGATGGCATTATTATCACCAATCTTTAATATATTGTCCATGTTTTTTGGCTGATTGTATATTTTGAAAATAGATTTTATTAAATAGGTATCTTTAATTTTATTAGCTTCCGCTTCGAATGTTTTTCTACCATTTTCAATATAAGTTATTGAATATCGTGTGCCACCTTGTGCTCCCCGAAAATAAGGATATACCGTAACTTTGCTGTTGTTTCCAAAATCAGCTATATTTTTTTCTATGTTTTCTTTAACAACAATATTATCATTTTCGTCAATACCCAAACCAAGATATACTCCACTATCTCCGTATAATGGAAAAATATCAGGATTCTTTATAATAAAGTCTCTAAATCCGTAATGCTCTATTGTTTTATTATAGTCACCATCAGTTTGTTTAGAACTTGTATTGATAGTGTATATCATTTCACCACCAACAAAGAAGCCGTAAAACGACCCAATCGTTTCCGAGCCAACCCATTTGGTGGCCTTCAAATTTTCATATTTCCAAATAACTGGCATTTCGGATAGTTTTTTGAATTCACCATCACTGTCTTTAAGCAACTGAACACCAGAATCATCATATTCGATCAAATATTTGTTGACATAATTGTCAGAAATAAGAACATATTCTTTTGGTAAAAATTTACCAATTTTTACCAAATGGTTCTCTATTGTTTTTAATTCACAATCATCAGGAATAGTTGCTCTTAAAGAATTCGCATTATTGTGCGCCAATATGGCTTGTGTTTCGTTGTTGTATATCACTTTCAGTAGGCTTGTCCCATCTTCCTTTACAACATTTTCGTATAGATAGGTTCCGGTGTTTTCTCCCAATAGTGTGCATACTTCAATATCTCCACCAAATCTCTTTGTTCGGTAATCATACGACATTGGTAATTCTAGGCCGTATATTGGTTTTAATTCTGATTGGGTAGCCCATTTTGAAACGGTTGATATCGCATCCGAGCCTTCCTTCCAATCTTTTGTAATATAAGATATAGTATTGTTGTTTATGAATAGTCTACCAACAGTTTCTATACCATCTTTAACAAAAATCTCAGTTCTGTTGTCTCCATCAGGAATTGACCAAATGGTTACAGAACCTTCTTCAAATATTTTTGAAGATAATTCCAACCTGCTTACTATTTTACCATTAGAAACAACATATCCCATGGCGCGCAAATCATTATTGTCTTGCACCAAACCGATGTTGTTCAAAAACTCTACAACCATGCTAGCGTATTTTTCAACAGGTGGTTCGTTTTGCTTCCCTTTTATCTCTTGAACATGGTCACCAGTAATAATCGACATAGCCACATGTGGCGAATGCTTTTCATCACGTAGGAAGTATATCTTCATACTCCCGCTTGATATCTCATCGTCATAATGACCTCGTCCCAAACAATTCGAAAGGATGCTGCCGTCTCTATGTACAGTTTCTATATCTGTGGTGGTCATCAGATAGAAACCGTTTGAGTACTTGTGAACGGTTTCATACTTGCCTGGCCCTTTTTTGGCCTCTTTTTTGTTCGAGAACTGGACCCATTGCTGCGCCCTTGCTAACGCCGCCTCAACGGTCATTGCATTCAGTCTACGAGGGTCAGAAACAAATCTTGGCTCCAACTCAACCAAAGCGTTCAGATAGTCAACCAGATGCTCAAGAATACCATGAAGATGGTGCGGGGGATCGAATTTGCGGATTTCATCCCCACGCTCAACCGCAGATGGGAGCCATGCTGGTGGATTTTCGTAAGATGATGGATCGATGACGATATTATACTCGTCACTATTTTCCATATATTTCGGGAGTTTACTGTTTATCCACGAAACAATATTTGGATTGTGAGCGCGCAATGCAAATTGCGCTACAAATTTCTTTATTTCGTTGTTGTTGATAACGTTATGTTCGAGTAATAGCATCAACTATTTATTCAAAACAAAATATCACCATCCCCCCATTCATAGATATCCCATCCGAAATTGAGGATTAAGAAATCACGAAGTTCCATTTTCAATTCCTTCGTTGGGATCAAGACCATCTCGCAGATTTTGAACCATCAAGCAACGACGATACCGTTCCCACGCTGTGCCTACCGGAGGGATGCTGTAGTAGCGCTCCATGCTCTCAAGACCATCTTTGATGGTCCCATGATACATAGTTTTAGCGTCTTTAGCACCCCAATTATCGGGCATATATCCACGGCGACTAAGGCGGGTGATTTTATCAATCAAGAAATTGCCTTCACCAATTTTATGAGGGTTACAAGTCATTTCTTATCCATCTTACAAGCATACGAATCTTTAACTGAAGTAACACCACGAGAAGTGATATATATTGCGTCAGGACCATCACAAATACGAGAAACGTCAACTTGCGTCTCTAATTCCAACACCACTTCGTGGTAGAGGGGATTTGGAGGGCGATGGACTTTTTTCTTCATCACCACTGCTCCAACGGCAATCAGTGCAATGATGCCAGTCAAACCGACACAAGATTTAACTTTTGGAAAATTTTTCATTACTTGGCTTCCTGTTTCTTTAACGTACCCAACAAGGTATAACCCCAATAACAGCATGCTTGCTCGTAGGTGTCATAAGTGTAATTTTCGAAGCTTTCGTCCCACTCACCAACCATATAGTCGTTTTCGGTGTTACCAAGACGGTCTACGCCATCCCCTTCACCAATGTAATTACCATCAGCATCATTGGCACTGTAACCATAGCTGTCGTAGCCATCGTCATCACAATCTTTATCAGGAAATTTACCGTTCCCGTGACCACCACCATTTTTTTCCCACCAATCGCGGTCAACAGAGTAGCTAGCAGAAACAGTCGGACTATATTTACCTACACCCATGATAATCTCCTTTGATGACCAACGGTATATACAACTATAAATATATTGTCAAGACTTTTTTAGTAACCCTCCCAAGGAATTACTCGGTTGCCGACATTGTTGGCAATCTTGTATTCTTTAGCTTCATAGATAGCGCGGGCACGATTGCGGTTGCGGTGACCAGAGCCGCTGTTCTTCTTGGCAACGTGGTTGTGTTTTTTCCAGCGACGTCGGGTCGAAGGAAGCTGTCCTTTCTCGGCAAGTTTGCGAATTTCGGCACGATGCTTATTGATCCAATAATTTGGATGATATACTTGTTTGAGGTCTTCGCATTTGACAACGCGACCACGGTCATCACGGACAATCCAATGGTTGAATTTGGTTTTCATACGGGTCCAACTATATCCGTACTGATATTCAAAATGATGATTCTCGAACTCGCCATGCTTCGTTACGAAGGCACGAGCTTCGTCGATGCTATAAAGCAAAATTACTTCACCACTGGAATGAATGGCGTTGAGAGGGTAAAGATATTCCATAAAATTCTCCATCGTGTGTTTTGGTATTTACACACAATGGAGAATGTTGTCAAGTTAAATTTTAAATATTGTGATATTGCTAGTCGCCATCGGCCATACGTAACAACAAATCGTCATTATCGTATTTGTTTACGATTGGGATACGACGGTCCTTACCGTGCAACTTACTGGTTATTTTAACCCCTGGGGCACTCTGACGCCGCTTATACTCCGAGCGATCAACCAGCTTTTGAACTTTTTTCACCTCTTCGGTTTCATAACCAACAGAAGCAGTTTCCAAAATACTGGCTTGTTTTTCAATCAGCATCTTAAGGATACCATCCAATGTCTCATACGGCGGCAACGAATCACTATCTTGCTGGTCTGGTTTGAGTTCAGCACTAGGTGGCTTAACAATAATCTCTTCGGGAACAACTTCCGTATCGTGTGGTCCCAAAAAACCCCATTTTTTAACGGCTTCTGCGTCCAGCCCATTACGGAAACGACACATCGCCCACACTGTGGTTTTGTAGCAATCCTTGATTGGATTAAATCCCCCAGACATATCACCATAAAGTGTGCAGTTGTGGACAGTGAAACCATTAGCTTCGAATTGTTCGATATTTTCCACAGTAAAATCGTACATGATAGCTGACCCCTCTACCACTTTAACATCTTTCAGTTTCAAAAACCGAATGTTGTTTTTTAGCCATTTGCTATCAAGTATTCCTTTTTTCACTTTATCCGAAACCCACCCATAAGATAATCGATTTGTTTTTCTTGCGCGCAACACCGTCGCCCTCTGCTCCCAAGGCAAAGCTAGACAAATCTCACTAATTTCTTCCTTCGTAAAATAGATGTAATCCAAACCAGCCTTTGGTTTAATTCGGACCTCGTCCTGTTTTGCCATAATCAAAGAATTTTTCAATTTCAAAGACGACAGTTTATGCGTCTCTGATGATGGTATGTATACCGAAGAACGCCCGTGTGAAACGGATTTGTAATACGATCTTACCCCCAACAATGTCATAAGAAATTGCATCTGTTTAGCTAGCATATCGTTTTTACAATTAAATACCATTTCAGTTGTATTTTTTTCTTTATTCAAAGAACTATCCAAAAATAGACCAGAACAAAACGCCATAATTGCGGATGAACTGCTTTGCAGTATTGCCCACGGAACTACTTTATTTTGAGACAAATGGACAACCCCACAAAAACGCAACCATGCCATTAACTCCACCGACAATATGTTGATCCTGTTAATCCCATTTTCTTCGGTTTTTATACTATAGCTGACATTAACTCTCTCTAGAAAGTCAGAACAGGATTTCACAACATGGCTTTGTGTTGTGGTTATAACGTAATACCCAGAACCATAACTTCCATCCGCTACACAAACTCCTAAGAATTGGGCAACTTGATTATCAATTTTCAACGGAAGATTGAGATCGGGCGGTGACCTAAAATCATATTTTTTCTTTTGGAATACAAACGGCAATTCAGCGTTGTTAACAACCTCGCATATAAATTCAGAGCCTATTAGTATTTCATCACCACACAGATTTTCAGCATTAACAAATTTTGTAATTCCAGCCACCACATCATATACTTTAACAGGATGTTCTGCTCCACACACCAAGGTATTACCCACCGTAGTAGTTAACTCGTATTTCCTGTTTTTTTCTTGCTTAAATGATGCTGTTATTTTATTACCTTTAATTGTCTTGTTTTCGTAACTAACGAATAATTGCTCAGCATCAAACACTCCTTGGTCCGTGGAAATTAGGGTATCATGCGAAACACAATATCCCACACTGACTTCAGACTTATTACCAGTTGTAAGCAAGATGCGGCGCTCTTGGTTGGAGATGGCCATTAAGATGGTTCCTCGGGCACGAGCCTGAATGTTCTCATCAGCGACTCCCTCCAACTCTTCCCCCGAAGTTAGTGCGTATGCCTGACGCAAGGCGTTAACAACAGGCTCAATGTTAATGGTCCGCATAGGACTTCCAAGACGATTTGCTGCGTTTGCGGCATCGTCCAACGAGTGTTGCGAAGAATACTTGGATGGTAACCGCACCAAATGAACATTTTCAGGACCGATTGCGTCTGCTGCAATCGCAGCAACGATTCCAGAGTCTACTCCACCCGACATGCCAATAACAACACTGTCAAAGTTTTGTTTTTGTAGGTAGTCGCGGGTTCCTAAAACACAGGCGCGATAGATATCCGACGTATAATCATCACAAATTTCTCGATTATCTGTGATATTGTCGGTATCGACAACATATACGCCTTCTTCAAACGAAGGGAGTTGATAAATCGAACCATCTTTACCTTTGATAAAAGAAGCGCCATCAAACACCAGTTCATCTTGCCCGCCAACCATATTAACATATACAACGGTCTGTGGCTTTCGCCAGCCTGTTGCATCTGCTGCTACCTCGTAGCGGGTCTGTTGCTTACCAATTTCAAAAGGCGAACCATTGATCGAGATAATAATGTCAGAATTACCAAAGCGGCGCGTAGTATCATGCCACAAATCTTCACAAATCGCGACAGAAATATTTTCGCCTTCAAACTCAAAATAGTTGTCAGCAAAGTGCTCACCGCATTCAAACACTCGCTTCTCATCAAAAACGCCGTAGTTTGGGAGTTCTAATTTAGGGAATTTCATCCCGTTGTCGAACTCAATTTCTTTTAGATTGGTTATATTTGGAAAACGAATATTTCCTTTGTCATACACACATGCTATATTGAAAGGTTTTTCGGAGTCTGGGATTCCTTCAACGTTACCATAGATGACACTCGCGCTATACGAGCTTTCTTTGACCATTTTATTGAAGAGATTCCCCGCTTTCATTGCTGCTGAAACAAACGATTTAGACTGCGCCAAATCTTCGATAGGATATCCAGTGACGGCCATTTCAGGGAACACAACAATATCTGCGCCTTGTTTGCAAGCAGACACATAAAAGTCGAACATGCGGCTGACATTGCGATGTAGGTCGCCAACGATAGGGTTAAATTGAATTACACCGATTTTCATTAGAAAAAGTCTCCCTCGATAATAACCCCATGTTCCGTCATTTCATGTTCTACTGTATTCAAATCATGAATAGAAGCAACCGAGCGTGTCATAGACTTGACAATAACACTTTCGAATCCAAAGTCAATGGCATCGATTGCGGAAGACTTAACACACACATCATACGCCAACCCAACAAAGAAACAACGTTTTACGCCTCGATCTTTAAGAAATCCAGCAAGACCAGTTACCGTTACTTTATCATTTTCGCGGAATGCACTATACGAATCAACCTTTATGTTGTATCCTTTACGGACAATCATGTGTGCCGAACGAATAGCTTGTTTGATGTTTGGGTGAAATTCCGCACCATCGGTTCCCTGAACACAGTGGTCAGGCCACATGACTTGCTCCGTTCCATCGCTCATTTTCAAAACGGTAAACGGAACAGTGTCGTTCATAGATGCGAACGATGAATGAGTTGCGGGGTGCCAGTCTTGTGTTGCCACAATAGTAGCGCCAGCGCGCCGAAATTGTTCGACGATTTTATTGATTTCGGTTGTAATGGAAGGACCATTAACAACGCGCAAGGAGCCGTCGATGAAATCATTTTGAACATCAATAATGATGATCGCATCGTCCTTACCGACATTATATTTTTCCAAAATATTCATACCACAGTTTCCTTTTCGCTCATATTCTCATTACCGAAGATATCAATATATCGTTGCACCTCGGAGCGGTTCCCAGTAGCTTTAGCGATATTATCCGACAGTTTGACACAAGGCCGACCATTAGCTTCGACAACTTTACAAACAATACTAATTGGATTCAAAAAGTTAGCATCGTTTGGGACAGTGTTGTGAAAATTGTTAGTCAAATTGGTTCCCCAACCAAACCCAATATTAACAATCTTACCGATCACTCCGTTGAAGATATTCTTCATTGTAATCATCGTATCCACATTCAACCCATCGCTGAACAATATCAATTTTTCCTTCGGGTCTTGATTATGAAGCTTCCAATAATCGAGAAGTTCATGTGCGGCCTCAAGAGGTGGTTTGGAATCGGGTCGGGCACCAGTCCATTCAGCTACCCAATCAGGAGCATCTCGTAAAAACTGCGTGGTCCCAAAAGTATCAGGAAGGAACATGCGCAAATTTCCGCCATACATCGAACCCCAATCTTCCAAAACCTTGTATTGAGATGCTTTAATTTGGTCATATCCGTCAGCAAGTGCCGCATAAACCATTGGGAGTTCATGGGCGTTGGTTCCCTTCGCTTCCAAACCGTGCTTCATTGCCAAATAAACATTGCTGGTTCCAGTAAAGGCATCACCAAGAACTTCAGCAGCCGTTAGCACACAATGTTCCTGCCACAGAAAGCTATGGCGGCGGCGGGTTCCGAAGTCGGTAATATTTGGAACTTCGGCCACTTTCAGTTTTTCAAGGTCATCATACAAACGGACCTTTGCCCGAGCATAAACAATGTCCAAGGTCGATTTCGACATCGAGTGTAATTTGGCGCGAGACCGCATCTCATTGAGAATAGACAAGAAAATGGTTTCCCAAAGAATTGTTTGCCACCAAATTCCCTCGGCGGTAAGCACAATCTGTCCATCTTTCTCGGATAAATTAAACTCAGGTAGTTGCAATGTCGCCAAATCAGCAACGAATTCGCTGCTAAAAATACCAGTCTCACCGTAAAAAGTTTGGCCTCGCAACCAAATCTGTTCTTGTGGAGTGACTCGCAAAGTGCGGACATAATCCAATTGGGCACGTAGTTCATCAATGTTGATTTCTTCGGCAAGCTTTACCGAAGTGGTGCGATTGGTAACCGCCCATTTAATTACAACACTTTTGAAAAATTTCCAGACAAACTGCATCATCAACAGTTTATAAAAATCAACATCGAACAACGACCGAACAATTGGGTCCAGTTTATACGAGTGATTATAGGTTCGGACTGCGATATCAAACATTTTTAATTCCCTGTTGGCTTAGCGCCCATTCAATAATTTGGGCATGATCTTCCATAGTATTAGAACGCATTTCGTTCAATACTTTACTAATTGGAAACCATATTGCCCGCTTGGCATCATCGCTGGCTTTTACACGTGGTAGAATAACCTTACCATTCTTTACCATCGGCTCCAAGTTATAAGCAAAAGCATTTGTGATAGTGCGGCGGCGGGTGGAGCGATACGGTGGATCAAATACCCGATTTGCATACATCACCTGTCGCAATACACTCTTCGAAATATCAATTTTTGTTTCCTCTGCGAGTTCGCGTAAGGATGCCTGTTCGGCATTTTCATCATCTTCAACATGGCCACCAGGCAATGCCCAAGCACCCTTTGCTGGATACGAACCTCGCAGAACCATCAACACATGACCAGCACACAACACCACATTATCAG
>JACCEA010572879.1_pt1 | contig 25977 bp, 31 predicted proteins | sample 7449851 | NCBI WGS metagenome assembly JACCEA01 (sample SAMN15323453, study PRJNA562643) | freshwater metagenome | isolation source: river surface water | place: USA:Blue River Watershed | collected 2017-08-18
ATTCATTTACGAATTTCCTGAAACCTCGGTATATTTCGTAAATCGCGAATGTGCTAATTTTGTCAAACAAATGATTGTTGCGACAACTCGGTCCGACAATATTTCACAGATATACTGTGGAAATTTGATCAGAGGTGATGTGGTTGTCAAATATATCGAAACAATCAAAAGTAAAGGCACGCCACCAAAAGATTACGAAAGTCTCATGAAATATATCGCGGATATTTGATGGATCAGTAATAAAAACTTTACATTTTTAAATGATAAAAAAAACAAGCCTTTTTTTTGAGATCCTCTTCTTACGGACTCCCCTTTTCGGCTTTCTCATCATCAGCGGCTGGCTCCTCCTCGGCTGGTTCCTCCTCGGCTGGTTCCTCCTCGGCTGGTTCCTCCTCGGCTTGCTCGGCTGGTTCCTCGTCGGATTGCTCCTCGTCGGCTTGTTCGGCTGGTTCCTCGTCGGCTGGCTCCTCGTCGTCGTAGACTAGCCATTCGGGAAGAACTCGTTGTGCTTGGTTTTGGGCAATGCGTTCCCGTTCGAGTTCGAGGAGCGTATCGAACGCTTTCTCGAGACGTCTGTAAGCGCCACCATCGGTTTGGCATAGCTTTTGCATGTTTGCAATTCTTGCCGAAACAATGTCGAAGATGTTATCTTCGGCAACGTCGATCTCCAATGGTCTAGCATAGAACGAGTTGACCACGCTTGCTATGTCTATCGCATAGTTATCCCTTCGCTGGATGGTGACAGATGGACGGAATTTGAATTCCTCGCTCTGCCAATCGCATGGAATGCGAACAACCAACGTCTTGGCATCTTCGCTTAGTTCGCAATCGAGTGTCAAAGACTCGGCAAACTCCTTAATTCGTTGAATGAACGCCATAGTTAAACAAGCGCAAAAAATTCAATTTTTTTAAGCAAACCAGAAAAATGCCTAAAAACAAAAATTGAAAATTGCAATGGAAATATAGCCCTCAAATATATTTCAATGGATTTTTCGATTGCAAAGATTATCGACCAGTTTAAGCAAACTGATGAAGAAAACAAATCTCTCAAAGCGCAAATTGAAGAGCTAAAAAAACAACAGCAACCTAAACCCGTAGATACTCAAACGGAAGAAAAAATCAAGCAAAGATTGACGGAAATCTTTGAATTTGTGGAAAACGCGAACAACCTCAATAGCGATGCATTTGAAGAAAAATTTAATCGTTACAAATACGATCTTTCGCCGAAACAATTCGGAAAGATTTATACAGGCACCAGTAGTAGCCGTAACGGAGCTTTAATGGAAACGTTTGCAAAGCAAAACCGTTCGTTTATGCCTAGTATTATTGGTGAAAATAACGCTAATCATTTGTTCAATAATTTGATTTTATCCGAAAGAGAACGTATGGAAATTCTTTTGAAGTCCCGTATGTTTGGATCTGCTAAATTTGAGTTCATTAAACAATACTGTAATTTGGGTAATGTCGATAACGTTCGTTTGTTAATTCAAATCCCGAAACATTATTTACTTGCGACACCGCTTTCCAACTTCAGATTTGGGCGAAAACTAGATGAATTTATGACGGAACGCGGTTTGTGGACTAGAGATCTCGAAATACAAGCAGTCATTAATGATCCTTACATGCTTTCTATAATTCAAAACTTGACTAATGACGAAATTTCGACTATAATTCAAAATTATCGCGACAATAACTTGCAAATCGAAGGATGGAATGGATGTGTGATCGGTCCGCAAAATTTTAGCAGCGAAAAAGAAATGTTTCGTTTTATCTTCGAAATGCCCGAATTTTTCGATGTGTTTGGAAACTTAAGCGAAAAGCAAAGAGCAATCAGCATGATTATGTTTATTTATGGAACTGCCCATAAGAAAGACGTGCCGAATATTACTTTCGAAAAATTTGGTTCGAAAGAAATCTATCATTTGTGGTTTAAAGTCTTGTTGCCAAAGGGAACAGATTTTGAAACGTTATACAAAAAGATCATCGAGTAAAAAGATCATCGAGTAAAATATCAAACGGACATGAATAATAATTCAAAGTAAAAAAAGTTATTTTTTTTCCGTCTTTATTCGTAAATTCTGACTCCATGAATTGTGCTGAATGTTTGTGTTTTGGGGTCAAATCCAACGGCAAGAAGACCAGCTTGAAATGTTAGATTTAGTTGTTGACCCATACGGGACCATTTGACAGGGACCTGAACATACGCAGGTAATATCTGGTTGTAATGTGTGACTGGCTGAACCATAAATTCAGTCGTTGTAGTAATAAATTTCCGCAGCCAACCATCAAATTCCAATTCAAGGCCAGATTCTCTTTTGTATCCAATAGTCAGAGCACTGCTCAAGAAATCTTTCATTTTTGGAGTAATTTCTTTGCCTTTCTCTTGTGTTTCTTTAATTCCGCAAAGAGTTTCCAACACAGGTATAATTTCGTCGAGATAATAACCGAAATGATAATTGCCTAAAAACTTATAAACTTCCAAAACCTTTTCTTTGAGTTTTTGCCAATCCGCGCTTGTGCCTAAAAGTTCGAAAGATTTAATGCCGCACAAAGTGTTAAGTTCGAGAGGTGCGATTGACTTTACTGTATCCATGATGTAACATTTAGTGACAAGTTTGTCAACGGAAGTTGACGTTGAAAACTCTACCGAAATTGCTTTGATATACTCTTGTTTAAAATTCGTCAAATATTCATCGATAGTTTCTATCCAATTAGGTTCACCAACAACATCTATTCCAATCAAATTGCCGGTTTTGCCGTAAATTTTATTTCTAAATAGTTCATGCTGTTCATTGATAAATTTGCTCACGGTATTCATGTAGGCGCCATAAATATCTTCCGGTCTTAGCGAAATCCCGCCATGTGTATTGTATGCATGAAAGAACATGTCAAAAAGGGCATTTTGAGTCTTGCCTTCTACGATTTCCAACGTAGATATTTGACCCTCTTCTACACTTGGTGTCATTTCTGCAAACCATTGCTTCTTTGAAAGCGGCAAAATACTTGCAGATTTTGGCATTACTTTTTCTTCGAAAGGTTTGTCGTGTAATTTTATAGGTTTATTTGCACTTTTCGACTGTTGGAACGAAGAATGCGTCTGTTCTGTGATTACAGCTAAAATATCATTTAACGAGTCATCTGTTGCCATTTTATTGCTATATGATGTTTATTAAATTCAAATTTGACTCTCAATATAGAAGTAAATTTTGATTTCACATATAAGTTTATAATGGGACTACACAGAGAAGTGACAGAAAAGACAGGTGTAACGAAGGATATAATAAAAATTATACGACAAAGGCATCGGTATGAAAGTATAAAAATCGTCCCGTGGTTTCCATCTAGGCGATATTTCATGCTTGTTAGAAAGAAAAAAATAGATGAATGTGCAGGATTCCTTCTTACTATTTGTCGGAAAATTTGCATAATTTTTGTTCCTTTGCAGTGCAATAGTTGGCGAAACTACAAATTGGAAGAAAAAACAGAAGGAAAAAACATGCAAAATTGGACCTGGGACTTGTTTCAACTAAACAGAAAAGACGTAACGATCGAAAAAGGGCCGATTTATGAACAGGGATTGGCTATTTTTGATGCTATTTACGCGCAACAAAAGAAAACTCCGATCAATGTTTCTATGTATTTGGATTGGTCCGAATTTTGTTTAAATCTATTACAACAAAAATTCGAATTGGCAGCAGAACAAAATTTATACACCACCGACTTTTTCAAGTTTTTCTCGTGTCAATTTTTATCTTGTTGCATTAGAAAATTAAACTCGATTCTGGCCTTTTTCGCGTCGTTCGAACCACATCCTCGATTTATATCTTGGGAATTTGACATTCTGGATTTTAGAGAAAATGGTTATTCTTTACGTGACGGAATTATGGATCATAGCATTCGTGGCGCAACAAGATTATTCGAACATGCAGTTGTAAAAACTATTAACCGTCGTTTATCGAATATTCATGACGATTCGATACATCGGAAAGTTCAAAACATCATCGAATATGTGAGACATAATACTTGTTTACCGCGCCAGCGTCTTACGACATTTGGATTCATAGTTAATAATGCCTTGACAAGTAATATATTTTCCCTACCGAACAACAGTTTGATTTTAGCGGAACTGGTTACAGAGGCAATCGGCCAGCAAATTTACACGCATAATTTTGCTGTGTTTCCTTTTGCGGTTTATTCGTTATCTTTAAATGGCTGCGGTATTCGCATACCTTTTTCTGATCAATATTGGTATATGTCTAGTTGTTCGGAACCTGTTTTTGATAAATTACCATTCAAATCAGAAATACAGCGAGATTTTTACTATCTCAAAGAAAATCAATATTATGCCAAAGAATATGTTTGTCACTGCAGATTTGATTCAAAACCACCGAGACATAAATGTTACCACCATATTAAACCATTTTCCCTTTTTATTGTAAAACGATTATTCCAGCGTTATATTTCGTCTTGTCGGCACATATCCAACTATACGCTAACTACGGAAATATTAAAAAGAGTTTGGTATGCCGCTGAAAAACGGGCTGAACAATATCCACGCGTTCCTTCAGAATATCCATATTTCGACTGGCAAACCGAGCAAAAACTGCGCGACGAATTAGATTATTGCCAGGAATGTCAAACTTTATATAAACCAAAAATTGACGATAAGGGAAAAAAACAAAAACACGAATGTCCGTTGACTTTTGGACGTTTCCTTTTGAAGCATACTTTATATGATCCTAGACTTTTATGTCTAATTTCTGCTTTTGCCGAAGCGCCTGAAGGAGATAAAATAGAAATAAGACAGTCAAATGCGGAAACTATTCGCCACGTTTTTCTAATGAATTACTTCACTATTCTATATAAGCACGATTCTGTCAAAAAAAAGCATTTACCGAAGTATCATAGAATACTAAGTAATGCCCGCAAAGAAGCTTATCCAGAAACGGAATATTTAATGAATTTAATCGACGATAAGCATATAACATAAACGCTAAGTCTTAATTAGAGTCATTTGCGAGCTCCAAAAACCGTCAAAAACACTACTGTTATTTCGGGACCTGAAATGGTTAAATTGGTCGAACTATTGCAAAAGAAAGATTCGATGCCAGATGATTTTGATGGATTGATGGATTATCTCGATATTGACTTTTAAACTTACTCTTATAGACAGAAACAAGTTTTGATATTGTCACTTTAGTTCTAATGATTTACTTTTTTTGATATATAAATTTGAATTTTGGTTTTGGATATAATGCCTAAACACATTTCAGATGAAATTAGGGAACGCTCGGGTATTACTAGACATATCGAGTTCGTGTTAAAACACCGCCGATATGCCGATATTGAAATTATTCCGTGGACCCCGAGCAGAAGATATATGATAAAAATTCATAGCAGAAGAGATGGTGCTGCGGGATTTCGATTAACTATTAATAGATTGAATTCATACAAACTTTACGTGCCAGTTTTGTCGCTTACGCAAGATAATTCAAAGATTTTACAGCATGGCACGCAAATTTTTGACGCAGTCAGCGAAACGCAGAAGAAGGAAAATATTTCTGTTCATGTCTGTTTTGACATGCGGGACCTTATTTTAGAATATAAAATTCATGGTAAATTAATGAGCCCCTATTTCAATGTAATTGGAATTTTTCAGTATATTTCGTGCCGCCTTAGTTGGTGTGAGATTTCTGGTGTTGATTCATTGTTGAATCTTCTTAATTCTTTTGAACCACACCATAATCTTTCAATTGGACAAATTAAAATTAATTGCATAAACGAAAGTTGTGCGTTTGGAATTAAAAGGATTTTGCCGGCAAGATTTGTCGAAATTAACAAAAAGGTTCAGGCTTTCTTTTCAGTATGCTTGCAAAAAACATTTGCGCTGAATTTATTTAATGCGCCCGATCATTGGACTCTTCGCAAACTGCAAGAAATTGTAGAATATAATCGGCATATGACTTCACGAAATCATTTATTGGGTCATTTGTTTCGTTGCACGCCGAATCATTTACTTGTGCTAGCCAACTTAGTAACACTAGCAATAGGCCAACAAACTTTACAACAACCATCCTCTGTTATACGATATTTTATGGAATCGCGAGATGTGAGAGAATTTAATTATGAAGAAATGTCGCAAAAAGAAGGCCGAATTACAGTTTATAGGGACAAAAATATTGTAAAATGGTTTCCTTTGCGTTGCGAATATGAAAGAGACATGGCGGCAAATATGCAAAACACAAGATGGAATATGTATAGTTATATTCCAGGAAAACACTGCATTTTGCCAGGCTGTGTTTGTATTTTTGGTCTGAAGCCGACAATTCAATCACAATGCAAGCACAAAACCAAAAAATATTTTGCCGATTGGTTGTGCCATCAGGCTCTAAATAGATATATTGGCACGTGCAAACATATATTTCCGTTAGGTGTAACAACAGAAACTATAAAGCGTATAAATGCTGCCGCTGAAAAAAGAGCGGTCGAATTTGCAAACAAACCGCTAATAAATTTTACATGGCAAAGTGAAGAGAAATATCGGAATGAAAATTTATACTGCATTGAATGCCAAAGTCTTTATCCGCAAGATAAAGAGCACCATTGTAAATTAACTTTTGGCCGATTTCTTTTGAAACATTTATTGCATGATCCGAGACTTTTGATGTTGATTGCCGCATTTGCGGAGGATTTTAGTAAAGGTGACTTATTACCCAACTCAAATGTCGAACTTCCCCAAACGGAATTTTTGCTAAATTATTTTGCGATTTTAACAAAGAATGATCTTATAACAAAAGAGCATATTCCTGCGTATGATAGAAAATTTAGAGATGCAATTCAATACGAATATCCTGAACTTGCCGATTTGAAAATTGAAAAATTATCCATAAATACATTAATTAATACATAAAATGGAGAAAATCGTTGAAGATCTTACAAAATTGGCAAAGGAAAATGCCGAATTAAAAGCCACCATAAATGATATATTTGACTTTATTGAAGCTCTCTTACCGCATTATATTCGTTCGGAAGATTACTTTAAACCCAAGTTCGATAAAATCAAACATAAATTACCATTGCAAATGTTGTGTTCTATGTATGAAAGTGGCCATGACGTTTTAGTTAGATTGATCATTAAATATGCAGAAGAGCGACGCGATCTTAAAATCAAACTCCTGAGATATCGTTCATACTTTCGTAATAATTTTGCTAATTTGAACATTTCTAACAAAGAAAAAATTGATCTAATGGCCGAAGTGGAAAACCTAAGTTCGGAAGAATTGCAACGAACTTTAATTAACCCAACAAAAGAAGAGCTTAAAATGATTTTACAAAAATTCAAATATCTAGACAAGTATAATTGCAGATATCTAGCAAGCCAAAATGAAAACAATTCCCTTTGGCGGCCCGAAGAGTTCATCGATTTACTTTGCAAATTTCCGGCTATGATATGTTGTCTGTCTAAACCATTAACAATCCAAGACATTGACAAAATGACCGAGTCAAAGTTTCTGCCTAGTGAAAGTATCGACAATTTTAACTTAACTAAACTTTTTGCCGATGCAAAAACTATGGCATATTTTTGCTATCACTATCCAAGTTATTGTATGCACATTTGCAACAACGATCCGCAAAACAAAACTGCCGCTTATGTGGTGTTGTTTAGAATGAGTGTTTTAGGACCTAAATCTAATTTTTCAGTGGGGGTTTATGAACAAATATTGGCCAAATTTACGGCATATGCAATCAGCGGAAAATTTCCACATTCGACGGCTCCTTTTGAAGAATTGCTCAAATGCTGTGAAGCCCTTGAATAAAACCCAAAATTGAATTTTTTTACATAAAAAACAAGAAAAACAGAAAACAAGAAAACAAAAAGATGGAAAGATTTTGCAAATATTACTTGTCCCTGAGTCCGAAAGAAGAACCTTCAAATGAAAAAATAGTCTGGAAGCAGATAATCAAAGGCCTTAGACGAGATACTACTACCCATACCAAAGAAGGTTTGTGTTTTGTAATCGATATACCCTGCAATATCAATATTAAAAATAGAGAAATACAGGAATTAGTCAAATCAGTTCGCGAAAGAGTAATTTTTGGTAATGATCGAGTTCACAATACTGAAATTTCAGACTTTATTAAAGTAGTTTTGGGAAAGACAATTCCTGGCGAAATTAGTATTAATGAATTACCTCTCCGTCCTCATCAATTCGATCTTATTATGAGTCATCCTATTTCTTATAAAGTCTGTGTGAAACCTAGCAAAGAAAAGAGTGACGAAAGTAAATAATCAAATTTTGAATTTTTTTTTGTTTGATATATTAACCATTACAATGGATCGCCTTATCAAAGCATATAACGAAGCCACAGAAAGTCCGAGTTATTTTGACCAAAAAGTAATTTACAAAATTACAGAACAACTTGAACAGAAGAAAACGACACGTGATAAGTCATGTTTATGTTTTACAATTCAACTTTCACACAAAGAAATTGAGCATAATGTTGATGATATTGGCTCGACAGTCGACAAAATTCTAAAGCAAATTCCAAACACAGAAGCAGAAGTGCAACAAAGGCGCAGTGGTTGTGGAGATTTGGGATATTCAGAAATGTTTAAAATTTGTCTCAAGCCAAAGGTCGACCAAGCCGAAAGCAAAAAATAAAGCACGGCGATTATTTCATTTCGCAACAGCAGCGAAAATTTTTGTGAATATAAATAAAGACCATTAATAAATAGAATAAAATTATACCACTACCTCCAACAATCATAAACATAAATAAAACACTCACATTATCATTACCGTATTTAATATCACCAATAATACCACCAACAAAACAACAAATACCTACAATTAAAATTAGATATATGATCCATGCCTTACTTATCGAACAACAAGGTCTTTGATGTCCGACCCAATAAAATTGAAATAAATTTTCTTTTGTAGAGTCGCCACATTGCCAAAATTTTTGGCAACATGACATTGAATTATTTTGATTTGGTTCTTCTGGAATTGGAGCATAACCTTGAGATTCTACATCAGATTTTCCATCAAAATCTCTCAAATCGGCGACTGTCGAACCCGCGACTGTCGAATCATCTCTATTCAAAACCGTAGTGCCATAGGAAACACCACAATTGCCTGGGATTAATGCTTGACTCATTTTAAATTGATAAAAAAATCAATTTTTTATCACACCGAAAAATAAATCAATATGATTTTTGGCAACAAGTTTTATCGCAATATTCGATAAATACACATAATCCTAGGAAGAAAGAAGGAACCCAAAATATTCCACCTATTACGATAGCAACGATAAACCCAGCTCCTTTGCCATCCACTTGAACAGAATCTGAACATTTAGTGATAGGACTACAAATTAGATCATTATATTTTTCCAATATGCAAGTGGTGCAATTGTCACAAACTTCAAATGGATTTTGATAACAATTAATGATTTGTTGATATTCTTTCTGACTGAATCCGGTGCATTGATTTGTTGGGTTATTACAATTATATGAAGGAGAATAACCCCAAGTGATGAGACCATAAATTCCGATTGTCAATAAAATACTACCAAACAAGAAAAGATAAATCCATTTGCAAATTCCAGTTGAACTTTCGTCAGGTTTCTTACAACACAACCAATAATTGTAAATGTGCAAAATGGTGTTTTTGAGACATCGAAAATTGTCACAGAGACACTGCGCAAAAATTCCACAGCAAGATTGTGGGGGATGGCCTTCTTCTTTTTGGACAGTTCCATATAAGTTACTACCACTTTCGGTGAGGCGCTGCATTGTATTTTTAATGAAAAGCAAAATTCAATTTTTTGACACAATAAAAAAAATGATTTTGTGTCTCGATATAACTAACTGAGATGTCGGAAGAGCTTAAACTTAGAATGCAAGAAAAGTTAAAGCATTTTGATAAACATCTTAAATCATTAAAGCAATCGATACCGAAGTATAATGCTGAACGTCGGAAATGTATTTTCGTTTATCTTGTATTCGTAACTAATGAAGCCTTATTTTATTTAGATAATCTTGATTTTGCTTCGGACTGTATGTTAAATGTTATTATTTCTCTAAATACTCCTGCATATCAAAAAAGATATGTGCACTGGGTAAAAAAAGATAATTTGTCGAACATAGCGCAAAGGTTTATTGAAATGTTTAAAGATTGTCCTTATAATGTTATAATTCAACGATATACTGGCGACCCTGTGGTATTAGATATTTTAGAACAAAAAGACAAACTCCTAAAATTCCATTCGGAACGAGTCGTTGAATTTCCTACAAGAATTCATTTCTGTCAGGCAAATGGGTTTCGTCGTGCCATTTTTATTTCGATAGATAAAGTTAAAGACTTTATTGATGCAAATCAAAATATCGTGGATCAACTAGTTTTTAAAATAACATACCCGGAAGAGATATACATAGAATATAATAACTCAAAGGCAACATTGTTATGGCTAATCAATTATGGTAAAGAACATCCTGATTTTTGTTTGGATGTGTATGATCCTTCGGATTACAAAGAATCAGATGAAACGAAAAAGACAGACATGGAGGCATTATGCGAAGAACTTGAGAAATTAAAAGTGGAAGATGGATCCGAATATTTACCTGTAAAGAAACAACACGTCGATCCTGATATAGAGAATCAGGAATTGAGAGATAAAAAATTTCATAGCTGGAATCATTTAGGAAGACTTGCTGAAATCATAACGCACGGTTTGGCAGATCAAAGTCGAACTTGTTGGGCTGATTTCCTATTGAAAGGTCTTTATGACCCTAGGCTTTTCTTATATCTAGCTTATATATTACAGCCGCGTGCCGAACTTCCAGAACCCGAAGAATCTGAGCCCGAGAAAAAACCCAAATTAGTCACTTTTGATGAATATTAAAAAAATTGATTTTTCTTTTAGCATTAATATCTCTGTTAGCATGAGTGAAAAGAAGATCGATGACCCGTTCATCGATGGCAATTGTTGTATCGAACCAAAGCAAATAATGATTAAATTGAATACCATTATTCCGGTTATTGGAGATACAAAACCATTTATTGACATAGTTACAACAGACAATGGAAAAACACACGCATTCAAACAGGTAGAAAAATCTACCGTTGATATATGGGTTGTTAAATATATCTATGAACTATGGGATAATGTAAAGTGTGATATCAAATGTGACATTCAAACTGTGGGCCAAACGAATTCGGCTCACAAATGCAAAGGCAGAACAGAAATCGCAGAAAAACAACAATATTTAATCATGCATTCCCAAATCGGTGAACATTCGGAAAAATGCGAAATTTGTTGTGAAGATTTCTTCTATTCGGAAGAATGCAAAAAAATAAGAGTATTATTGGCAACTCTGAATAATGATTTGGATAATCGTTTTACTCTGGAACTATCGAAAAGTTTTGATCTGTGCGAAAAAATCCCACAAGCAATGAAAATTTTAAAGAATTTTTGGTGGGATACGGTGAAGGGACCGAAAAAAGTTTTGGATTTATTGAAATTACAAAACAAACCAGAAGAAGAGTATTAATCATATTTTTTATTTGTATTTTTCACCATATGCGGCACAGGCCAAATGGAAGTTATACTCGGCATCGTTTTCGGGAAAGTGATCATGTTTCACTGGTGGATTTGGCCAAGGTTTTCGCGACAAGAACAACGCATCATCTGTAAAAATCGAGCGATATTCATTTTTTGGGCCGTAGTCGATTGGCGTGCGGTTGGCAAATCGCCATAATTCACTATTAAGAAAAGCAATATCAACCGAAGGTCGATCGCTCACGAGAATTAAATTATACTCTTCGCGAGGAAAATTTTTGTCGACTGAATCAAACCAATCACTGATGTAAGTTAGCGCTTCATGTCTAGGCCTAGCATTTTTTTGCAATTCTGGCAAAAGATCCGGATGTTTGTCCCAAAATTCGGCTTTACACCGAGGCTCAAAGACTGCATCTTTCGAATCAATGTCAACACGAAACTTATCTAATTGTTCGTGTGACTTATCCACATGCCATCGTCCGAGATAAAACCCAGCCGAAACAATACTATGTAACTCGGGAGTTCGACCAGATAACTCAAGATCGACTGCGAGGAAAACAATTTTTTTCTTGGGCAGTTCAGGTTTAGCCTGTTCAGGTTTTGGTGGTGTTTGCCAATAGTTTCCCATTTTGATAAGGGTTTTAATGTTTTAATGATCAAGTTAAATTCAAATTTTGAAATAGTATAATGTTTGATTGGTGATCTTATAAAGATATAATATCACAGAAATGTCTAAAGCCAAATCGTCAGAAGCTGAATTAATATCTTATTTTAAAACTTGTGTAAACCGTTGTAAAGAATATCTCGAGGAACATCGTAGGAGCAAAACTATATTACTAGAGAATGATAGGAAGTTTAAACTTAAAGATTTGCAATGTGACACATGTATTACATTTGATTTTAAAAGTTTTTCGGAAAAAGAGCAAGACCGATTGTTGTGTTCTCTAGTTAAATATTTGACACAAACTTATACGTTGCATATGTTTATATTTCTTAATACGTCCGACGATAAACAAAAGATTCTCACACAAGCGGAAAATTTAGTTATTGCTGGATATTTTTTGGAATATAGTAAACATTCGAAATGTGCTTTAATTGATATACCAAGATGTAATTTAAGTAATGTGCCGACACAACGAGAGAAACTTAAAACCAAAAAAATTTATATATGTGGTGCGGACAGAATGCAATCTAGAGCAGAAGACGATACATTTGATTTTTGCTATCCTTTTAATAGTGTTTATTCGTTATTTGAAAAAGAAGATCCAAGAATAATAAAAAACTACAATTCTTACAAAGAGTATGAATTGTTAGTGCGATCGAATTTCAAAACTATAATACAACACGGTCTCACCACAAATGGAACACCTTGGAGTGATTTCTTAAAACGTGGTATTTATGACCCGAGAATATTACTTTTGGTGGCATGTTTCACATGCTAAAAATTGATTTTTTGAAACTTAATAAAAGATAATGTTGATTGCGATAGTTTGTATTATTGCGTTTTTGGTCCTTGGAATTTGGCTTGTTGTTTTAGTTTTGAGGTCCAGTGATGGAGTGATTGCAAAAGGTTTGCAAAGTTTGATATCTCTCAGTTTGAGTTTGTATGGGATTTACTTGATTATCAAAGCCACAACAAAAGCGATATTTTAAAAACTGAATTTCATTAATCATATAAAACAACGATTAAACTGCGATGTCATTCTTCTTGGTTCATTCGGGATTGATGCTTATCGGTGGAGGAATTATTTTTAAGCGTATTGTCGAGTCAGATATTCGAGAAGAAAAGAAAGCCGACCTGGGTTTGGTAACTTTAATTGCCTCTCTTGGTATGAGTTTCATGTTTGGTTTTATTGCTACTAATGCTTCGCGTGGCTCGACATCAAATTTGAAATCTTAAATTCTTGTTATGTCAGAGTGTAGTATTTGTTGGGAGGAAAAACAAATTTATAAGAAATGCCCATATTGGCCGTGCGAAATGAAATGTTGTTATTTTTGTTGGGTTAATGCGAATGACAGATCCAAATGTTTCTTATGCCAACGAATCTTCAACATAAATAATCCGCCACAAAACAGAAAATCATTTTTAAAAGAAAATAAACACAAAATACAATTTTGGCATATCGTGTTGTCTGGTATTACAGCTGCATATATCGATAATTACATACCCGCGTCGCGTAAAAATCCTTTATTATTTCTAGCTTATAGCTTTTACGTATCCATATTGGTAATTACAGAAAAATACATCTAAAATTTGAATTTTTTTGATTAGTAAAATGGACGCTCAGTTGACGAATGTTTATCCCGTGTTGGAAGCAGAAGCAAAAGTCCCGCCTGGTTATGAGAAAAAAGTAATTTTCGTTCGTGTCGAAACACCAGAAAAGCGTCAAGAAAGAACAGAAAAGGCAAAAAAGAAACGCGAAGAGCAACAAAAGCACTACGAAGAAGAACAAGCAAGACAAATAGAAAAAAGTAAAAAGAAGTGTTTATACAAAAATAGTCGTTGTGGGCGTGCCATAACTTGTGTGAAACCTTACAAATGTTACATTTTATTTCTATTGATTGGAACATGGTTTAGTTTTATTATCAGTGCAGCATCAACAAATCCTAAAACTATACATACCGGAATATTTTCATGCCCTGAAATCGATTGTAGGAATGAAACATCATCAATTTGTTCTATTGCAAAATGCAAACGATGTTTATTTTTAGATGACTGCGATGGTGATTGTGTTGAGCTGAAATGCGAAGATGTTAAAGATTCATACGAAGAACCACGTTCGGCGCTGAATACAGCTTTATATGTTTTATCTGGTGTTGTTGCTGGTTTCGGATTGATAATAATTTGGCCATGCGTGAATTCCATTTTAGATAAATATGATGTCTATCATTGGGAGTTACGTATATATGATGATTGCACATCTCAGCAAAATCAAAGATTACTTGATTCATCGGAAGACAATTCAAAAACAAAAGAAACAAAAGTCGAAGAAATAAAGATCGAATATCAAAAAATCTAAAATCAAATTTTATATCGAATTAGCATATGGCGCCTTCTTCGCCTTCGATTTGCTCTTGTTGTGAATTATAATCGGTATTGTGTTCTGCTTTTTTTGGTTTCAATTTTCTACCATTCATGAAGTATAAAGTTTCATATGTATCTGTCTTACCATCGAATAGTAAACCTCCACCTTCGACTTTTCCGTTTTTCCATTCGCCGGTATAGCAAAAAACTCCGTTAATCGTCATTAGGCCTTTCCATGTTTTCTTTTCGCTATCGATTTGACCATCGAAAATTAAGGTGCAATAATCTTCATTTGGAAGTTTCTTTTCAATTCCGACCGTCAGGAAATCAGTCAAGTATTGCATATCCAATTTAAATTCTTCTTTTTTAATTCGTGTCGTATATTTTCCACTTCCATGTTCTTGGCCGTTTCGCGATTCGCCTTCATATGTATAGCCGTTGGAATATGTTATTTTGCCCTTTCGAAGCTCGTCATCTTCCCATTGTCCTTCCATAGATTCCCCTTTTTGGAATGTTAAGCTACCAAAGCCGCACTTTCTGTCATGTTGCCATCCACCTTCATAAATCATATTAACATTTGTATGGGTTATTTTACCATAACCATGTTTTTCGTTCCTCAGCCAAAAGCCTTTGTAAACATCACCATTTGCATAAGTCATGACGCCATACCCATCTTTCCTATCACTCTTCCATTCACCTTCGTAGACATCGCCGTTTGTATAAGTCATTTTGCCTTTGCCGTGTCTTTCGTCTCTCTTCCAATTACCATCGTAAACGTCGCCATTTGCATAAATCATTTTCCCTTGACCAGTCAACCAACAGTCGTTCATTTCTCCTTCGTAAACATCACCATTTTTTTTAAAATATTTACATTTACCGGTTGCTCTGTTGTTTTTCCAATCACCGTCGTAAATATCACCATTCTGTAGTGTGACTTTGTGACGTCCATTCTTCTGCCCCATGGCCTCAATGTGTTATTGTTCTTAAGTATATTAACCGTCCGAGGGTTTCAATCTTCACGAGATTTATTGCAATACACAAAAATCAATTTTTTTACTGTCAAAATTTGAATTTTACTTTGCTTTTATATGCCAAAATGTCACTCGTTGACTTGTTCAAAAAGGTTTTTGATGAAAAATATAACGCAGAAAACAGTGATTTTTATTCTGTGATGACTTCTTTAAAAATTGCACACAAAGCACCACAGACTTCGAAATCAGGTATCGATGAAAAAATTAGACGAATATACAAGAAACACCAAAATTCGGAAAATAAAGACAAATATGAGATAGAAAAAAAGAACGATTTCCAATATTTTCAGGACATGTTATGCAGCCGAAAAAATGACAGATCGGGTTCCAAATTGAATGATGTTCGATTTTTGGAAGAACTAAAACAAGATATCGATACTCTTGCAAATAATCCACTGCCAGTAGTTCCAACGGAACAAGAAATCAAACAACTAAACGACGATTCTAACAGAACATTCGAAGAAATTTGTGTCGTTTCTGCAGAAGTTTCGAAGTGTCGAACTACACTTTTGTCATCGTCTGATTGTGTTTTCTGTAAAAATCATCCATGCGACGATCGCAAACAATTTATTGCAGAATCAGAAATAAAATTGAAAGATTCCGTCAAAAAGGCCAATGAATTATATGTTTTATATTTCACTTCTAAATGTAAGTATGAAAGTATTTTGGATCGAATCGAATTTCGTAAAAAAATAGAAAAGTTGAAAGCATTCAAACAGAAATGTGCCGAATACTTACAAGGTCCCCAAACAAAGAACGACATGGAAGCGTTTTTAAAGAGCAATTTTTCATTTGAAAGACACAATTTTGACGTTAAGGGACATCGTTTTATATTGCCGTGTGACCATTTCGAATGTAAAACTGTCAGCAGGACTGGGGAAATTTATGAAGGAAAAAAGACATTGGCGAATTTGTTTGAACATACAGATCCTGTTTTTAATATGTTGAATCTAGAGTTTTTGTAAAACGTCCACGTAAGTTTGCAACAAAAATATTGCAAAAGTGGGATTATGACAAATAATGTTGCTTGCAATTTTTATACGCATTTTTATATGCGACAAATATCAATATTAACATGGCAGATGAAATAAGTATATTATCTTTATGACCGAGTGTCGTAATACATCCGAAATTTTCACCGATACATTCGACCGAATCATTTTCTAATTTTGCGCAAATTGAACATTTATTAGTTTGGCACGCTTCATAAGCAATAGCGCAGTTCAGATATTTTGTTTTTTCATTTGATTCGGCGTAGTCCCAACCATTACATTGATTTTCGATTCCAGAGAGTTGTTTACAACCATTCAAACTGTTTGAAAAGAAAATAGCAATCAGACAAAGGCAGAAAAAGGTCGCGAGAAAACTATATAAAACATATCTTTTTTCAATCGGAGATTCATTTGATTTGTTTTCTTCGTGATTTTCTTGTCCGTTTTCTCGTTCGCTGTAAATTGTAATCTCCTTGTATTCACGTGTCATTTTTAAACTATTAAGTAATCGATGATATTATAATCTTCAAAAAAATCAATTTTTTGCAACACAAAAACACCGCTGGTGATATTCAATGATACATTCTACGATAGTCGCGAAGAGAATATATAAATGTTGCGATATTAAGGCAAAGAGAACTGGTTATCAATAACAAATGAAAAAGTTGTTTTTTTGTCATAATACAACTATATTTAGCATCTAGGCATGTTTCTACTCCGGGTCCTTTTATGAAACATGTAAAACAAATGTGCTTTCTGCAGTCTTCATAAGCGAAAGCACAGTTGACCATCGACACTTCGTAGAAATCGCCTGGTTCTATAATCCAACCAAGACACTGATATTCTCTTTGTTTGAGATGTTCGCACTTTTGGAAAGTTGCCACTAAAACAAAAATAGCTACCATCATTAATCCCACTGTTAGCAAAAGTAAAGCAAAGTCTTTTTTTCTATCTGTCGACCATCCAATTGCCCGATTGGTCTCTTCAATCCGACTTGTGCCATCGTTTTGACGGACTGCTAATTCAACTGTATCAGATTGTCTAATTTGTTGATACATTTTATACTTCTAAAAAAAATCATTTTTTCTTTATTGTGTGTTTTTAAATTTTGTATCGGAAAAATCGCACGGATTTCCAAGTTCCATAAACAAATAGACAAAATGCGGTTGCGATATAAATCCATACGCAAATTTGTCCGGCAATTCCGGTAATCTCACCATAAGACAAAAATGCCAAGACGGTGGTAACTGAGCGAATCAAAATCATGAGCTTGAGTTCGCCAAAATCGCCATTGAGATCATATTTTTTCTCCCTTGCGATAATACAGGCCGAAATATGGAAGGTAATATTATCCACAATTATCATGATATAAAAACTCATAACTAAACTGCCATAAGTTTCATACCTGAGAGCGACGGCGGCAATAACGAACATTAGGAGAAAAGTTGCGAATGCCACTAATCCGAACAACATAATCAAAAAGACGGGTATTGCTAAAATAGAACAATCAGTATAGTGGATTTGCCAGCGAAGATAAATCCATTCGAAGATATCAAATTTTTCAACATAATCACGCCATGCATTTACCCACGCGGGTTGTTCTTCAGCTGGTTGTTGGCCCTGTCCTCCTTGTTGGCCTAATGGTTGTTGGGCAATGTCAGCCGAATTTTGATGAATAACAACTTCTGGTAAACCAGAATCATTGTTTTGTTGTTCCGTTAGTTGTCCTCCGTTTTGATATGATTCGACAGTATTATGATCTGTAGACATATTTAATTGGTGTGTTTTGATGTTAAAAGGTATAAAAAAATCATTTTTTTCTTCTTCAAATAGTTCGTTTTTAGCTTTCCCCGAATCATTAGTTTCAAATGTTCAAAATTGAAAATTAGAATGTTTAAAACTACAGATGTCTCTCGTAGAAGATTTCAAAAAAGCTTTGTATAATTTTCATGTGGAAGAGAATGGTAAATTTTGGAGTTTAATATCAAGTTTCGATGTTATTTATGTAGAAGATAAAGATTATATCCGTAAGAAAATCGCGGAATTCTATGAGACGAAAACCATTCCAAAATATGAACGTCAACGAGAGGACGATCAGGAATATTTCGAAAATCTAAAATCTGAAATTGATAGACTTTATGCCGAGCCTATCCAGGAACAAAACTTCGACCGTGAATTAAAAGAAATCGATGATATTATCGATCAATTACATCGGCAACTCTGCGATCAAAAGACTTTGAGATATAAACTTCGTGCCAGAAGAGATATGGCACAAGCATGCCCATTTTGTGAATGCCATCCGAACGAAGAGCAAAAAAAGTTTGTTGGGGAACTTACTGAAGCGTTAAAACAAATTCCGCAAGATGAACCTTTGATACTGAAATATTTCGAATTAGGTTTGCGACGCACGGAATTGATCGAAACACAAAAACAAATTGCAAAAATTAAAAAACTAAAGCAATTCAGGCAGCGATGTGAAACTTATTTGGCTGGTCCAAAGAAAAGGGCAAATCTAAAGCAGTTTCTCGAAGCTAATTTTGAATATAATAATAACAATGCGGAATTGGATGGTAAATTAACTTTACCATTCGCGCCAAGAGTTTCTATCAATATGACAACTGTCAACCTCGCGGGAGGAATTACTATGCGGATGGGTAAAACGAGTTTGAATTTGTTTGAGCATATCGATCCTTTCTTTAATGTTTTAGGTTTGCCATTTAAATGACACCCCTGCCCCCACAAATCACAAAAAAGCACTGATCCATAAAAAGATTCGGGGGTCATAATACCCCTCAAACAAAAAGTTGGGTTTGGTTGCCAACCAATTAGCAATCAAAATTCGAAGCATACAATGAGGCACGATTTTTGGCTGTTTCTGTTGTTGGGCCAAAATGTCTAACTCTTTTATTTTTTCTAGTTTAAATTCTCTTGCTATTTTGATACGTTCTTCATATGTGAGGATAGGCAGTTGGACCTGATGGTCTAGTTGCGGGTCATTACGAAATAAAAGTGTCTGGTAGGTCAACTTTACGTCACTCAATAGTAAACTTTTTGTCGCTTCGAACCCAATCACAACTAAAATTTCGCCTGTCTGGATTAGTTTGCATTCATCTCGAATTTTACAATCCACTACCACTACAGATTTTTCGGCATCTTCGACATCAGTTCTAATGAGATAATAATAAGCAATCCAATCATCTTCGAAACTTCTATTGAAAAGATAAGCATTTATTCTTTTATAGACCGAATGCAATATAGCGATCAGTGCCATTTATATATGATCTAAAATTCAAAATTGAGTCAAAAAATGAATTTTTTATGGTCTTATATACATTCAATGGATCAAGTTGAGAAAAAATTGAAACACACAATCGAAAATCTGCCACCGTTCGATGGGGACATTTCCAAAATTCCAAAAGTCACAAAAGTTTCGCTGGCCACACGTAATGCAAAATGGCATTTATGTTTCAATTTGAGTAGTTTATTTACATGGGTTGTTAGCATCGAAGAATCTTCAGAACAGGGTAGAAAACAAATTGCCTCATTGTTTGGTATCGAACCAGAAGAAACTAATATCAAACTGAGGGGAAATTTCGGTGACAATGACACATTTAAGCTTTATAACATAGAAGGAAAAGTTATTTTGGCCTTACACGTTTGGGCAAATACAGGAGGAGATAGAGATCCCAATGGTATACAATTTGTTTGTGACTTGCCAAATCCTGACGCAATTCCTGAAAAATCTTTAAAAGAATCCTATATTTCGTTTAAATGTCACTTTCCAAAAGATGCTAAAAAATCATCTAATGCATATTAGGTTTGTTCGAAATAATCAGCATATATAACGCAGAAACAACAAATACCAGCCCCAATAAGTAGAACGGCCAAAATTATATAACCTTCAATTTTTTTCAACACATGACTACATTTTGGCGGAAGGCAAATTGGATTTGTCACATTCACAATCAAACATCCTTGACATGCCAAACAAGTGGCCGGGGCATCGAAACAATTTGTTACATTTACTTGTGCATATCCAGTGCATTGATTTTGTGGATCCCTACAATTGAATTTTGTTTCATGATCATATTGATATCCGACAAAAATTGCAACTGCGATACATGCCAGTCCAAACAAAAGTTTCAAAACAACTATGATTTTTTGTGTTTTAGTTGGAGGCGTTCTTGGTCGTGGTGTCAAATCATCGTGAATTTCATGATAGAATATGTCCGGCCCAGGCGAAAATGGATTTGACATCAGTGTCTTTGAAAAGTCCGAACGAGACAATTTTATTATAAACCAAAATTCATTTTTATTTCGAATTAAAATGTGAATTGTGTATTTCTATTAGTGCCCATGACTTCTTATGTTGTTCTCGATTTTGAGGCAACATGTTTTGAAGAGCCTGAAAAAGCCACAGAACATGAAATTATTGAATGGCCGATGGCTCTGTTGGACTTCAAAGAGGGTCGAATTGTGCGAGAATTTCGACATTTTGTGCGGCCGAAAAATCAAAAACTCAGCGATTTTTGTAAAAAGTTGACTGGCATCCAACAAGAGCAAGTCGATCAAGCCAAACAATTTCCGGAAGTTTTAGACCTCGCACTGGATTGGCTCAAAGAAATTCCACAGCCAATTGTCTTTTTGACTTGCGGAAATTGGGATTTAGACATCATGTTAAAGATGGATCTGAAAAATTGGGATGGCAAAATATCGGCGAAGGCCAGTGGCAATCTTAAAGTTTTCTCGAAATGGATCAACATAAAAGACCTTTTTCGCAAAAAATTCCCACATCTTAAAAAACCATCAATGCCCGATATGCTCGAAACGCTCGGTTTGCCATTGGTCGGACGCCACCACTCAGGCATAGATGACACGCGAAATCTCGCGAACATCGTCCTGAAGTTGGGATTGGACCTTTTGGAATGTTAAAAAAAATTGAATTTTTTGCGCCTATGTTAACCTATTACATCTAATTGTAATCGGTTTTTGTCGTTGCTTTCTCTCAATCCACTTTCAGTGATTCTATTTCCCCTAACGTCTATAAGATGTTTACTTTTAAAGTAGATATTGATGACAACAAATATGGGTCAATTACTGGACGTATCTTTGATGAAGAAGGTTCGCGATATTTGAAAGTCTCTGATTTTCAAATTGTTGCTAATGGCTTAGGCACAAATTTGCCTTTAGAGCAGATTGAAGAGGGTGAGACTCTTTTCAATTTTGCTCGGCGCGTATGTTCGGCTCCACTTTTGGTAAATCAGGAAGAAATTGATTGTCATAATCACATTATTGAATGTGTAGAGAAAGAGCTTTCTCTATCATTTCATGATGACACTGTTGCTTTCAGATTATCTGAAAAAGTATTGGAACAAATTGATAATCGAAATGCAAATTTCGCTGTTCAATTAAGCCAATACAATCAGTAGACCTTCCAAATTGCTGGAACTGCTAAGCTCCCCGCCACGCCCCCGCAAGGGTTGCCAGTTACGTTTCGTAGCTGGATTCCCCCCTTAAAATTGATTCCTTCACTGGAGTCAATTTTTTTGTCATTTAGAATCGCGAAGTGTTCGTCAGCTCGATACAAAAAATGGCATACATTTTACGATATCATTAGCGACTAATTTTTAAGGAAATAACCACAAAAAATATGCCTCACAACTTTGTTAATTTTTCGTAAAGTATGATTCGATCCAAAATGGAATTGTGGTCGAAGGGCTTTTCTTCTTTGCGGTCGCCAGCAAAAGCATCGATGAAAATTAAAAGTCGCGGGTCATAAAGTGGATGGCCCGATAAAAAGTATGGCCAAGTTGTCTTGTGCTGGTGAGAAATTTCGGCGTCCTCGACCCAATGGCAAATTTCGCAATATTGATATTTTTGAGGCGGATTGTTTTTTAGTCGGTCTTCGAAATAAGCGTCGAGGCATTTTATTTTTTCTAAACTTGTTGTTTCTGTCTTGATGTGACCGTTTAGAAAATTTAGACGAGCCATATATTCGCCAAAGAGAGCATCATTTTTACATTTGAAATGTTGGCATTCTTTATGTTTTTCTGTCCGACAACCACACTGAATTGCATTTATATAACCCAGACATCTAAACCAAGCGGATCTTTTGCTGTCCCTTTCCGGTAAGAAATGCGATACGTAAGGCTTTTTTATATTACATAATAAACCGTTAGTAACTAAGATGATCAAATTTACGAATGTGCGATCTTGATACCGATGCCTTTCGACCAACTTCAAAAGGCCTCCAAGTTGCATATCGACGAAAAACATAAATCGGAAAAGTGCCGAGTCGACGAAATCAAAACTAATTATTCGTGATTTCTCGAAAAGATCCAATAAAGTAGAGTAATTATTTTGTGCTGCCAAGAAATCGAAAGGTTCGATTTTAGCATCACACATAAAAAGAAAACTGCTCAAATCTATTATAAGCGAATTAATTTGTGTCGTGTGCCATTTATCTGCTATCAATCCGAAATTTAGTGGTAAAGATATTTCATCAATGGGGCATCGTATATTAGCCATCAATTGTAAAATTCTTCGATTTATTTCGAATGTTTGATTTATACTGAGATCTACTTTTCGGGCATTCTGATATTTGCCATTTTTCGATAGGAATTTTAGCCATGTTCGTCCTGTATCGTAACCGACTTTTTGTCTTTTGATTAATTCATTTATAAATTTTGTAATTTTCACAAGTGCATCACAGGTCTTCGAAAAATTCTCTTGTGACTGTGGATAAACTTGTGATATACTTAACTTAAACTCATCCGAGAGTTGTTTGAAAAGAATTATTCCGTGGTAATTACTTTTGTGTCTTTTGTTTTGCAGCATTTCTTTTGTATGTTCTTCGACAACAATATTAATGGTATGCTCAGTATAAGCATAACGGCCGGATCGTAACCAATTGAATAATTTGCAAATTTCATCAGTGGATCTGATCTTGTCTGGCCATCCTTTTAGATGTGACATTTAGAACTATATAATTTGCCAGTTTCAAATTTAAGTGCCATAAAAAAAATTGAATTTTTCATACTAATTAAACAATTCCCAAGCTAATCGCCGATATGGCATCTGTTGCGTCATCTGAATCGCCTGTGTCGTCTGTGTCGTCTGTGTCGTCTGTGCCGCCTGCATCATCTGCATCATCTGTGCCGCCTGCGTCGTCTCTTAATATGGAACAACTTATGGATGTCTGCAAACAAATTTCACAATCGGAAAAAAAGATTGCTGATCTCACTGCTGAAAACACAACATTGAAACACAACCTATCAGAGAGTAATATTTCAAATGCAGAACTTCGACACGAACTTGCAATTCTAAAAGAAGTAATCGAAAAACAAGAAAATGATAGAACTAAAGCTGAAGGTTGTATTGAACTTATGACTCATATGTTTAATGAATTACAAAAAGGATATAAAAAACTTAGCGAAAACAAAGAGCACATCGAACCAGCAAACGAGGCTTTGAAATCGAAAAATGAAAACTTACAACGTCAAAAAGTTACGTTGGTAAGTCTTGTTGAAGATTTGAAATCAGAAAACAAAGCTTTGGCATCGGAAAATGAAGAATTGAAATCAGAAAACGAAAAATTGGGATCAGAAAATGAAAACTTGCAGTATGAAAAATGCGAGTGGGAAAACCAGGCCGAAGGTTTGAAATGGAAAAATGAAACTTTGGAGAAAGCAAAAGAAATGTTGGAGGCCTCCAACAGACTTTTGTCATCAGCGCATGATAATTTGGAAAAAGAGCAAAACAGTCTTAAATCGGAAAATCTTGCTCTACAAGAAGCAGTTGAGGAGTTTTCAAAACAAAAACACGAACTTACTGAGCAGGTCGCTCAATTGAAAGAAGAAATGGAAACTACAAAAGCATGTATTTTGAAGCGTTTCGACAATCTGAGCGGGTCATTTACGATTGCCGATTTTAGTGTTTTCAAGATTCGACACGATACCGAAGAAAAATTCATTTTGAACACAGTGTATCGTGATACAAACTTTCATTTCCAAATTAGCAGAAAAATGGTCGAAACTTTGGCTGAAAAGAAGCTGATTGAAATGCCCAATAATGTGTCTCAATTTGCGTTTGACAAAAAAAGATTGAAATTTAATGTCAACGGTGATAATATTGCCGTAGAAGCACAAGAATACAAAAGGATTATTCAATTAATTCCCATTGAATATTTTGATATGGCTAGTTTGCAAATGATGTCATATCTTTAATCTTACAAATATTTTCAATATTGAATTTTTTTGTATCGTGCAGATATTTGTGTCGAAATCGGAGAAAAGTTGTTATAAACGAATCAATATTGAAAAAAATTAGAATATATACAACATTAAAGCCGCAATATTTTATTTCGGAATGTCCTTGATGAGGTTCTCGGCCACTTTAAGGCCAACCGGATAAACTTTCGAATTAAAAGCGATCGTTTGTTTAGGTTTTACCAAGTTTAATTTTTTTGTTTTGACGAGTTTTTTATAACATTTCACTGTATCATCCAAAAGAAAACCGACTAAAGTTGCAGTGAATTCGTGATATTTCATATCTTCGAGGATTGCTTTTAATGTTTCTCGTTGGAATTCTTTATATAACATGGCCTCGGGAAATTGCACGAGTAGTTTTTGGCCAGCATAAGTAAAATGTGCCATCAAATAATACTTGTCCTGGAACAAGACTGAACATGAAACACCTTTTTTGAAGTCCAATATAAATAAACTTTTACCATGATTTTGTTTGAGTGTCGCTTTAAAAGTTCGTTCTTTTGGACTCTTTGCCCTCGCAACCTTCGACATTGTTATATCTGACAAATTATTTTTTAAACTTTTGTTACTTTATAATTATCCGCGAAAGACCAACTGAGGACCAACAACCGGGGGTCATATAATCCTTTTGTAAGAAATTTGGACCATATTTCGTTTTGTCCAGCAATGCCTCGTGCAATAATTTGGGCAAACACGAAGAAAGAATATTCGGAAATATCTATGTAACTTAAATTACAAACTTGGTAATATCTATTGAAATCGATATAAAATAACTTATTAGTTGCTTGTCCCAATACAGAACTAATCTGTTGATCGTGTCCGATATTATTCGAAAAGTCTGAAATAAAGAATTTTGTAGGTAGGCCAAATACTTCAATGAAAAGTTTATCATTTTTCGTTTCGTCTGGTATTGAAACATAACATTTTTCTTGTCTGTCATAGACACCATTTAATTGTTCGGTATCATTTTTGCTTTCTTCGTCTTCATCATCGTCCTGGTTGGCATTTTCTCCCGACTCGTAATTTGAATTGGGTTCGTTTTGTTCGTGGTCGCTTTGTTCGTGGTCGCTTTGTTCGTGGTCGCTTTGTTCGTGGTC
>JACCEA010578119.1_pt1 | contig 25952 bp, 20 predicted proteins | sample 7449851 | NCBI WGS metagenome assembly JACCEA01 (sample SAMN15323453, study PRJNA562643) | freshwater metagenome | isolation source: river surface water | place: USA:Blue River Watershed | collected 2017-08-18
CAAAGTATAGACAAACCGATACATTTTAAGAAAAGAACAAAAACAAAAAAGCGCCTAAACCACTGATTTAGACGCTTTTGGACTTTTTTAGACAGTCACTTGGCGGAGAGAGCGGGATTCGAACCCGCGATACCCTTTGACAGATATACACACTTTCCAGGCGTGCCTCTTCAACCACTCGAGCATCTCTCCGTATGTAAGTTGTTCGAGTGGCAAGCGATAAACACGACCTCTGAACGTGCGTGCCTCTTCAACCACTCGAGCATCTCTCCATTCCCCTTTCGGGGGCTGCAAATGTAGTAATTATGACGAAACCATTAAGCCCCGCCCAAAAATTAGCTGCACTTATTTATTGACTGATACCATTACACTTACACCCAAAGGGAATCCGGTAGCACCAAACAAACCATTTTCCAGTTTCATCCACACCTTTAGCAGACTGTTCACTGCAGGGTTAAACTTGTCCATGTGGTCCTCAGGCTGCTCCTTGGCACTATTTGACATGTTTCTCATTTTCCTGTATAACCAGGTTGGGAAGAACATTGCGAAATTCCAATAAGATGCCTTCTTAACAGTGAAACCGGCTGCCTTTGTTTTGCTTACCAACTCCTCTCTGGTATATCGGCGAAAGTGATGATTAATGACGTCATGTTCGCTCCAAAGCGACATGAATGCAGGAACAAATATCAGCCCTTTCCCTCCTTTTTTCAGTATCCGCTGCCAGTTTTGGAGCGCGACAGTGTCTTTTTCCAAATGCTCCAGGCAATCGGACGCTATGATAAGGTCGAATTCGTCATCCTTAAAATCGGGGAAATGAGCATCCATCACAAAAACATTATTCAGACCTTTTGCCTTACATTGTTCTATGGCTTCGGCCGAAAAATCAATACCGGTCACATCTGTAAAGCCTTTTGCCTTAAGATCCAGCATGAGCACGCCACCGGAACAACCAATGTCAAGGATACGTGTATTGCGCGGAAGACCGTCTATCATATTCAAGATCGTCAACCTACGTGAGGTATACCACCAATGATCCTGCTCAATAGAGTGGTATTTTTCTTCGTAACCTTTGTCCATATGGCGAAAATACAGTGTTTTTTAATTTTGTTCGGGCTTTGTCTAACCTTTTTGAGGCAATTACCGTCTATTAATAGACAGTTAGTATTCGATAGAATTCTGCCTGTTTCATCAAAGAGATACGACATAAAAATTGGCAAATACGATATCCGAAAATCCGTTTCGTTGTATTAAAAACTCATTATCAGTAGATTAGTGACTATTTTCGGGATAATGCTAACAAACGGACAATACATTGCGCCTATATACCCAGTAGGCAAAATGTCGGTTAAGAAACAACGGTAATTGACGAACCAGTTATAGTAGATGCAGCTTTTGTTTCGGACTAAACAGAATTAAATCATAGGAGCCTTGGCTAAAGCGGTACATGTGAGCGGTCATTTTCCTACTTCAGAACAGAGTTTATCGGCACACGATGAGCTAAGAATTCTGATAAAGGATTGTATTGCGCTGAAACGTGCGTCGCAAAAGAAGCTTTACGAGTTGTATTCTCCCGCGGCCTATGGTATTATCAGAAAGTACATCCACAACAATGAGTTTGCGGCGAAGGAGATATTGAATGAAGCGTTTTTTAAAGTGTTTCGCGACCTGCACCAATATTCGTTTCAGGGCGCCTTTGAAGGATGGATCAGGAGAATTGTGGTGCATACGGTAAGTGATTATATAAGGAGAAATGTGAAAGAAGACCGTATGACCAGGGAAGTGACCCCTGAAGATGCGTTTGTGAACAGTGAACCGGTTGAAAAGTTGTCACACAAAGAATTATTGAAGATCATTGAGACCCTGCCGGAGACACAACGAAATATATTTAACCTGTTTGTATTCGAGAATTATTCGCATAAAGACATAGCGAAGATCATGAATATGCAGCAGAACAATTGTCGCTGGCACCTTAACGATGCACGCAGACGCTTGAAAGAAAAGATAAATGCACTCATAAACAAGTAAAAGTGAAGAACAAGAAGAAACATATCGACGATCTGTTCAGGGAAAAGCTGGGTGCCTACTCTGAGGTGCCGCCCGCCGACGCCTGGTCAGCACTAGATAGCAAGCTCGACACGCTTACTACTCCTCAAGTCCCCACATCACCGTTCCGCTGGCTCGGTCATGCTGCCATGGTATCAGTCATTGCTGTATTGGGTGTTTCCGTTGTGCATAAGATCAATAAAAATGACACTGCCGCAACGTCATTAGCTAAAGAACAGGAAATCAATAAGATAGATGCTACTAACTCAGATTTTGCAGTAGACAATTCCTCTCCTAATTCCGATGAGGTATCGGTACCTGCAAATAGCGGTTTCGGTGGCGAAGATAATGGCAACAACGATATAGCTGAAAATACAAATACCGGCAGTTACTCTTACAACGAAACAGGAGAATATTCAGGGGACCAGGGTGGTGGTGCGCATAGGGCAGGCGATAACAGGACGAAACATGTTTCAGGCAATGGTAATGAAAAAGTTTCCCACTATGGTGGTAAAGATCAAGGCAACAACAACCTGAATGATAATGAAAATAGCGTACCGTTAAATTCACCTATTAGTGAAAGCAACGAATTACAAAACACTGATAATGAATTTAATGAAATAAAAAATAAAGACAACTCAAAGGGTGCAGCAGAAGAGAAAAAACAGACTACGCCAGCACCTTTGGCAACAAAAATACCCAACAAAAAGCCGGCCCCTATAGATCCTGCCGGTAAGAATAAGCCTGTCATAGATTTTGCCAGGTGGAGTGCCGGTGTTAAAGCCGGTTACGAATTCGGAATGGACAAGGACGCAGCAACAAAGTATGTTGTTGCTCCTTATGTCCAGTACAATGTTACCCGTAAACTGTCTGTGATGGTGCAGCCGGGAGCCAAGTTTGCCAATGCACCAGTTCGCACAATCGGACCTTCGACGTCCTACTATAAAGTAAACGATGACGGTCGCATAGTAAACCGAGGTGACTATTCCACTATAAAGGTAGAAGGCAGTAGTATTGACACATTCTATCATTCCCGTCTAAGCTACTCGCAAAGTCACGATAGCATTGTAAAGACCAACAAAGCGGGTGGGGTGTACAGGGAGTTTGAATTGCCCGTATTGGTGAAATACAACTTCTCTGAAAAACTCGCTTTGTATGGCGGCGTAAATTTGATCTACAGTCAACTGCAGGGCATAAAAGAGAATACCTATACTAAATCAGCAATCTTAAAAACAGTAGATACAGTGATCTCTGCCAAGGGTGTTGCTCCGTCAGCGCCTGCGGTAAATGAAATGATCACACACAGTGGAGCCTCTATTGCAGAGTACAACGGCCCCTTATACCCTGCCTCGCATACCAACCAAATGAGGTTTGGCACTATGTTAGGAGTAACCTATTCTTACAACGAGCGCCTGATGGTAGATGCTCTTGTACAGAAAAACCCTGCACCCGCGGACGTGAAAGAGGGATACAATATCAATGCCCCTCTTTCCGCAACGTACTTCCGCATATCGGTTGGTTATAAGCTGACCCGGTAACAGCTTATAAACCTTATCTCTTTTGAAACACTCCTGACCCGAAATTGGCTCTTTGCATTTTTAGGGTTAAATTTACCGTAACTCATCGTTTCTACTAGACCCCGACTTGCGACGATGGTTAACGTCCATAATTGACCAACATGAAGAGATGCCTGTACTTTCTGGTTTGTATGGTGCTTTTTGTTGGCTCCGCACAGTCCGGTCATTCACAGATCATTTCAACTTTTGCCGGTAATGGATTAGCAGGTTATAGCGGTGACGGGGGCGACGCTCTTTCTGCCCGTTTAGACACCCCGACAAGTATCGCAATTGACCTGTCAGGCAATGTTTTCATTAACGATCAACGCAACAACTGTGTCAGGAAGGTCAGTCCATCGGGCATCATCACAACTGTTGCAGGCACGGGTAGTCCCGGATTTTCGGGCGACGGTGGACCAGCCACCAATGCGCGTCTGGATGCCAACTGGGGCATGACCATCGACAATTCAGGCAACATATATATCTGCGACCAAAGTAATCACCGCATCAGAAAAGTAAACTCATCCGGCATTATCAGTACGATCGCCGGCACAGGTACGCCCGGATATTCGGGCGATGGCGGACCTGCAACATCAGCCAACATCAACTCTCCGATGGGAATTGCCGTTGACAAAGCCGGCAACATCTACATTAGTGACTCCTACAATTTTTGCGTGCGCAAGATCAGCACTACGGGTACTATCTCCACATTTGCCGGAATTCCGGGGCTTGTCGGCTTTAGCGGTGATGGAGGACCGGCAACATCTGCAAGGATAATGTTCGTTTGGGGTATTGCGTGCGATACGTCCGGCAATGTGTATCTGTGCGATGGTCCGAATGACAGGGTGCGAAAGGTCGATGCCGGAGGCATCATAACAACCTTTGCCGGGACCGGAACAACCGGATTTTCCGGCGATAACGGACCAGCTACTAATGCGAGACTTAATAAACCGCTTGGCGTTTCGGTGGCACATGACGGAAGTGTTTACATTGCTGATTGTAATAACAACGCAATCCGCATGGTAGTGCGGGCGGGAACTATAACGACCGTTGCCGGAACCGGAGACGGCGGTTACAACGGGGATGGTATCCCTGCAACAGCGGCGAAACTTCACCATCCCATTGGCGTGGTTGCAAACGATAATGATGATGTGTTCATCACTGACATGCTGAATGTAAGGGGAAGAAAGGTGATCAACGTGTTGTCGTTCATACGAGGTGATGAAGCCTTGTTATCTGTTTGCCAGGACGCCATATCTGTCCCGATCAATTCTCTGCTGCAGGTACGTGATGTATATGTAGGGCTAACCGATACATGGTCGCTTCTACTTTCTGCGGCACACGGCACAGTGATCGCAGGGTATTCTGCTACGTCCACAGGCGGGATACTAACGCCATCAGGATTGACATACACACCTGATGCGGGATTTGTGGGTATCGACTCTTTTAAGGTAAAAGTAGCCAACTCTCTTGCTTCTGACATCATCACGATCCGGGTGGTTGTGGACCCTTTATTGGTCCCCGGTACGATATCTGGATCGAACAAGTTATGTTTGGGCGACACTGCGCTCCTGATTTCCGGTCAAACGGGAGGAGTATGGAGTAAAACAGGTGCGTTACTGGAACTGCAGCCCTCGCTCTCAACCTGCATTATCAAGGGTATAGCGGTAGGGGTAGATACGGTTCGTTATACACTGACAAACGCATGTGGATCTATAGCCGCCCAAAAGGTCATCACTGTAAATCCTTTGCCCTATCCCGGAACAATATCAGGACCTTCTGCTCTTTGCCAGGGCGCAACGGCGAGTTTCACAGCGTCTATCTCCGATGGCACATGGAGTGCAAGCAATTTGAACGTTTTGGTTTACAGCACTTCGCCCACCACCTGCGATGTAACCGGTATAAACGCCGGTGGAGTCACAATTGCATATGGCGTCTCTGACACTCAGTGCACAGCTTTTGTCATCAGGAACATCGTAGTAGAGAGCTTCCCTGTTGCGGGAAACATTACAGGCCCGGATCACGTATGTGTCGGGCAGCAAATAACCCTTATAGACACGATTGAAAACGGAATTTGGTCGGCCGACACGGGTAGGATATCAGTTACCAATGGTATTGTGCAAGGGATTCAGATAGGCCCCGACATATTAAAATACAGCGTTACTAATTCATGTGGCACAGACGTAACGTCGAGGATAATAACGGTTGAACCCTTACCGGAGACACCCGAGCTGTTATTGAAGAGAGGTATCTTCTATGCAACCAAAGGTTATTCCAAATACCGTTGGATCCTGAACGGGCAATTTATCCCAGGTGCCACTTCTGATTCACTCGACGCAAGAGAATCGGGGGTATATCAGGTTATTGTCCGGAATGAATATGATTGCGAGGCCGCCTCCGTTCTGTATGACCATACCGGTTGTGACGAAAGTGAAATATCATTATTCCCAAATCCTACGACCAATGAAGTGAACGTGGATTGGTGCAGACGTGTGGATATCAGGGCACTAGCTGCAGACGGAAGGGTAGTGGCGACCGCCTTAGATACGACTGTTATGTCATTGTCCGGACTGGCGCCGGGTGTTTACATTATCGGCATCTACGAAGTAGGGGGTAAAAGACTCAGAGCTGAGAAGATCACCAAACTGTCGAACTGATCAGACCGAAATTGTCTTCCACCTGCCGGTCCTGAACAACAGAAAAACCGAAATAGCCATGATTGTTTCGGCAATTGGAACAGCAATGAAGATTCCCGTTATACCCAAATCGGAGTATCGATGCAGCGACCATGCAAATGGGATCTGGAATATCCAGAAGCCAAAGAAGTACACCCAGGTGGGAGTCCTGGTATCACCCGCACCATTGAATGCCTGCGTGATAACCATACCAATTCCATAAAATACGTAGCCGGAGCTGATAACACGCAATGCCATTGCCGCATAGTCAAGTTGTTGGTGTTGATAATCGGGAATAAAAACACCTGCTACCTGACGGGCGAAAAGCAGGAATACAACCGTCACCAACGCCATAAAAATGACATTTAATTTCACAGTGATCCTGACGCTTTCTTCGGCACGATCAGGCAATTTGGCGCCGAGGTTCTGCCCCACCAAAGTCGCAACGGCATTGCTCATTCCCCATGCAGGGAGTATAAAGAATACCACCAGCCGTATGGCTGTTTGGTAGCCAGCCGACGCATTACTTCCATACTCGGCAACCATGGCAGCAAGAAATATCCAACTGGCTGATGCTATAATGAACTGAAACGTAGCGGGCGATGCAATTGAGATCAGGCTTCTGAAAATCTTAAAATCCGGAATGAAATGCCGGGCTTTCATCGTCAATGCCCCCTTTGCTCTTGACAGTTGATAAAGTTGATAGGCAACCCCGATACTTCTGCCGGTTGTTGTTGCAATGGCTGCCCCTTTCACACCAAAAGCAGGAATAAATGCAAATCCGAAGATCAAAATCGGATCAAGCAGTATATTGAAAAGATTCCCGATCCACAGACTTTTCATTGCAATAGACGGATTGCCTGCACCTCTGAAAATTCCATTTATCAGAAAAAGCAAAATGATAGCAATATTGCCGCCCAGCATAATGCGTGCATAGCCCATGCCTTGTTTTATTGCTTCCGGCTCCGCACCCATCAAGGCAAGTATGCGATCGGCAAAAATTACACCCGGCACACCTATAAGGATTGAACAAAAAACCGCCATCAATATAGCCTGCGCCCCTGCATGGGATGCTTTTCCGGGATCTTTTTCACCGATTCGACGAGAAACTATTGCTGTGGCAGCGGCACTCAATCCGATGCCCACCGAATAGACAATGGTAATAACAGACTCAGTAAGCCCCACAACAGATGCAGCGTGTACACCTAGTTTATTCACAAAATAAATATCAACTACCGCAAAAACCGATTCGAGAGCAAGCTCAAGCATCATAGGAATAGCAAGCAGGAAAACAGCAGTTCTGAGATTTAGCGTAGTAAAATCGTGTTCTTCGTTGCTGACTGATGAACGAAGCAATGCCAATACTTTTCGGAAATCGAATAATGAATTTGCCATGTTAGGGAAAACAGGTTTTGAAAAAGGCAACAAAAATATGATATTTCAAATAAGTGTAGCGGCTCATTCTGTTTGGTAGATTTCGACCACATAAATTTTGTAGATAAAACTTATCGTTCGATAATTGCAGTCAGGTACAATTGTCGTAAATTAGTTGTAGCCTATACAGGTTGTCATTCGACCTTCTTTTTCATTTCATTCTAGGACACATGGATACTTTATCAAAACCCGAAGTTTACAACAAGACGGAAGAGGAAGAAAAAAAACTGATACTAAGAGAATATCGTGGACTACTGCGTGCGCTGAAGCAGGACATAAAAAAGGGCGATAAAACCTTGTTACGCCACGCGTTTGAAATGGCTGTGGAAGCCCACAAAACCACACGTCGTAAATCAGGCGAACCCTATATTCTTCATCCCATTGCAGTTGCCAGAATAGCGGTTGAGGAGATCGGGCTAGGGGTCACTTCAGCGATCTGTGCCTTACTTCACGATACGGTGGAAGACACTGAGATCACGCTGGAGGATATACGTAGAGAATTCAATAATAATGTCGCCAGGATCATTGATGGGCTAACAAAGATCTCGAATGTCGTTGATATTAAGGGCGATTCGACAGTTCAGGCTGAAAACTTCAGAAAGATCCTCCTTACACTTGCCGAGGACCCGAGAGTGATTTTGATAAAGCTCGCCGACAGGCTACACAATATGCGCACACTGGAGAGTATGAGCCGGGAAAAGCAATTGAAGATCGCCTCTGAGACTACCTATATATACTCTCCGTTGGCGCATCGGTTAGGTCTGTACGAGATCAAATCGGAAATGGAAGATCTGGCTTTGAAGTTTACGCAACCCGATATCTACACCGACATTGTTCGCGGACTCAAAGAAACGAAACGCGAAAGATCTCGTTACATCAACGAATTCATTAAGCCAATCAAGGAAGAACTTACAAACGCAGGATTTGTTTTCGACATTTATGGGCGTCCTAAAGCCATCCATTCCATTTGGAACAAGATGCGCAAAAAGCATGTAACGTTCGAGGAAGTCTACGACATATTTGCCATCCGCATCATTCTCACTTCTCCTCCCGAGCGCGAGAAGGAAGACTGCTGGAAGGTCTACTCCATCATCACAAATTTCTACCATCCCAGCCCGGAGCGATTGCGCGACTGGATAAGTGTTCCCAAAGGAAATGGTTATGAAGCCTTGCACACAACAGTTATGGGGCCGGGTGGTCGGTGGGTAGAAGTACAGATCAGGACCGAAAGGATGAATGCGATAGCCGAGAAGGGCCTTGCCGCACACTGGCGGTACAAGGAAGAAGGATCACAGTCTGCACAGGAAAGTAAACTGGACAGCTTCCTCGAACACATTCGGGAGATACTCGCCAACCCAAACACCGACACACTCGATTTTATCCAGGACTTCAAACTCGATCTGTTCACTGAAGAGATCTATGTTTATACGCCAAAGGGCGACATGAGGGTCCTTCCAAAAGGCGCTACCGCGCTCGACTTCGCATTTGACATTCACTCTCAATTGGGTACACGCTGCATAGGTGCCAAAGTGAATCACCGCCTCGTGCCATTGAGCCACAAGATTGAAAGTGGTGATCAGGTTGAAGTGATAACGTCGTCCAAACAGCATCCGTCGGAAGACTGGTTGCAGTTCCTTATCACTGCAAAAGCGAAATCGGCAGTCAAGAACTACCTCAAAGAAGAGAAACGAAAGACAGCCGAGAACGGAAAAGCGCAGCTTAAGAAAAAGTTGGAAGCATTGAACACATCAATGTCTCAGCATAACGTAAACGAGCTGGTGCAGTTCTACAAGAAAGCCTCGCCGCTGGACCTCTTTTACGCCATTGCCGTTGGCAGCTTAGACCTGGGAGAACTGAAGACATTCTCGGTTTATGGGGATAAACTAATGCACCCATCGCGTGAGATCCGAAACGACACGCGGAATCTGCCGGAGGAAGATAACCTCAAAGGCAAGACTGGTAAAAATGCCGAGCTGGTGATCTTCGGAGAACGATCGGACAAAATATTGTACAAGCTGGCTCAATGCTGTCAGCCCATTCCCGGCGACGATGTATTTGGGTTCGTAACTTCCGGCGAAGGCCTCAAGATACACCGGGCCGATTGCCCCAATGCTGCACAGTTGCTGGCCAACTATGGGCATAGAGTAGTGAAGACCAAATGGGCCAAGAACAAAGAGATATCATTCCTCACCGGTGTTCGAATCACGGGTCTCGATGATGTCGGTGTTATCCAGAAAATCACCAACATCATTTCAGGAGAACTGCGACTCAATATGCGCTCGTTGAGCATAGACTCGAAAGATGGAATGTTCGAGGGAACCATTATGGTTTACGTTCACGACCGCGAAGAACTAAACGTCTTTTGCAACAGGCTCGGCGCATTGGAAGGGATCAGCAAAATAGAACGTATCGATAATCCGGAGGGTTGATGCAATGTAGTTAGGCCTCTGTTATTACATTGTTTTTGCACGACAAGTTTACCGTGAATATTATTATATTCGCATGTTCAACAGTTTGTGTAAACCAGATTGGCTTTATTATGATGAAACGCTTGCTATTATTTCCTGCTTTGTTCTTCGGAATGTCCGTTTTCGGTCAGGGTAATATAAATATCCAGATGATCTATGTAAAGGGCGGGTATTTTTTCAGGGGAGCTGATGAACCCAAGTACTCAGGCGAGGAATTCGCTAACGAGAAACCGGTACATAGAGTGAACGTTTCTAGTTTTGCCATCAGCAAGTACGAGATCACGCAAGGGCAGTGGCGCACGCTGATGGGCATACTACCGGCATCATATATAGGAACAGACTATATAAATAAAGAATGCGACAACTGTCCGGTTGTAAAAGTAAACTATGACGAGGTGCAGGAATTTATCCGCAGGCTGAACGAAAAGTACCCTGGTAAAAACTATCGCCTTCCTACAGAGTTGGAATGGGAATACGCCGCAAGAGGAGGGAAGTACTCCGGAAATTACCGCTATGCAGGCAGTAATAAACTTAGCACAGTAGGGTGGTATGGCAAACCCAAGGGTGCTACACATCCGGTGGGTGAGAAAGAACCTAATGAGCTGGGTATCTATGACATGTCGGGTAATGTAATGGAATGGTGCTCAGATTGGTACGATGCCGAATACTACAAAACAACCCTCGACGCAGTTGACCCTAAAGGCCCGGCAAAAGGTGATAAGAAAGTAGCGCGCGGTGGTTCCTATTTCGATGATGATGTCGTTTGCCGTACCGTATACCGCAGCCGCTTCGCACCAAAGACCCGCCAATGGAATCTTGGATTCCGGTTAGCTACTGACAACTAATACTTTGATCGATGATAGAGAAAATGCCCCGCATACACGGGGCATTTTCTATTATACTATTTTGTAGAAACTATGCATTCTTAATAGCAGCAATTCCCGGAAGGACTTTTCCTTCAAAGAATTCAAGCATCGCACCGCCTCCCGTTGAAACGTAGCTTACTTTATCAGCCAGGTTGAACTTATTCACCGCGGCCACGCTATCGCCGCCACCTACCAGCGAGAATGCGCCATTAGCAGTCGCGGCTGCAACAGCCTCAGCTATCGCCTTGGTGCCGTGTTGGAACTTGTCCATCTCAAAGACACCCATCGGGCCATTCCATAGGATAGTTTTTGAATCACCTATCACTTTGCTGAACTGGTTTATTGCCATCTGGCCTATGTCAAGCCCCATCCATCCATCAGGTATTTCAGTGCTTACTGCTGACGAAGTAGCAGCATCTGCAGCAAATTTATCAGCCAAAATACTGTCACCGGGCAAATGAATGCAAACACCCTTGTCGGCGGCCTTCTTCAACAGGTCCAATGCCATATCCATACGGTCATCTTCGCAAAGTGAATTTCCGATCTTGCCTCCCTGAGCTTTGAAGAACGTATATGCCATACCACCGCCAATGATGATATCTGTCGCTTTTTCCAGCAGATTCTCTATAATGAGGATCTTGTCGGATACTTTAGCTCCACCTATGATCGCAACAAATGGTTTCTTCGCATTGTGCATCACTTCCTCGGCCGCTTTCACCTCACCTTCCATAAGCAGACCAAACATCTTCTTACCTGCAGCGAAATTATCAGCTATCACTGCTGTTGATGCGTGTGCACGGTGCGCCGTTCCAAATGCATCATTTACATATACGTCACCCAGTTTTGCCAGTTTAGTGGCAAAATCAACATCGCCCTTTTCTTCCTGCTTGTAATAGCGCAGGTTTTCAAGCAATAACACTTCACCCGTTTTCAATGCTGCAGCTTTTGTAGCCGCGTCGTCACTGATGCAGTCCTCAGAGAACTGTACTGCCTCACCGAGCAGGGTAGAAAGGTGTGCTACAACAGGCCTAAGGGAGAAATCGGCCAAAGTGAGGTGTGGTTTTTTCTCAATATCCTTCAGCGGGCGACCCCAATGACTCATCAGCACAACGCTTCCGCCATCGGCAAGTACTTTTTTAATGGTTGGCAGCGCCGCACGGATACGGGTATCGTCAGTTATCACACCGTTCTTTATTGGCACGTTGAAATCCACGCGTATCAAAGCACGTTTGCCATTGAAATTATGACCAGAAAATGTTGACATATAACTAGGTTAATTTTTGTTTAATATATAATAGGGGAGAGACCCCCGCTTTTCATTTCCCTTTAATTACTAAAGCCTCCGGTCGAAGGCTTTAGTAAATTTATACAATATGTACCGTATCTCTTGGATGCGGTGTTTTTTAGCAACTACTTGCTGATCAGACCTGCAAAGTACTTAACCGTGCGAACGAGCTGGCTTACATAGCTCATTTCGTTATCGTACCAGCTGATGGTCTTAACCATCTGAGTGTCGCCAACAGTGATCACTTTGGTCTGAGTAGCGTCAAACAAAGATCCGAATGAAGTACCGATAATGTCGCTGCTTACGATCTCGTCTTCGTTGTAACCGAAGCTTTCGTTAGCGGCTGCTTTCATTGCTGCGTTCACTTCTTCAATAGATGTTTTCTTACCAAGTACAGTAACAAGTTCTGTAAGAGAGCCCGTTACCGTTGGTACGCGCTGTGCGGAACCGTCCAGTTTACCTTTCAACTCAGGCAATACCAGACCGATAGCTTTTGCAGCACCTGTAGAGTTTGGAACAATGTTCTCAGCAGCTGCACGTGCACGGCGAAGGTCTCCTTTAGCGTGCGGCGCATCCAGTGTATTCTGGTCGTTAGTGTAAGCGTGAACTGTTGTCATCAGACCTGTAACGATTCCGAACGAATCGTTCAGAACTTTCGCCATTGGTGCAAGACAGTTTGTAGTACATGAAGCACAGCTGATAACTGTTTCGCTACCGTCCAGAATGCTGTGGTTAACATTGAAAACTACAGTTTTCATGTCGCCGGTAGCCGGTGCTGAGATAACTACGCGCTTGGCACCAGCTGTAATGTGTCCTTCTGCTTTTTCTTTATCGGTAAAGAAACCTGTACATTCCAGAACAACGTCAACCTCGTGAGTTCCCCAGGGAATCTGTGCAGGATCTTTCTGAGCGTAGATCTTAATTTCTTTTCCATTTACCACGATCGAAGAATCGGTGTGGGTAACATTTTCATTGAAACGGCCCTGAGCGGTATCGTACTTCAGCAGGTGGGCGAGTACGTTTGGCTTGGTAAGGTCATTGATCGCAACAACTTCAATTCCTTCCATATTGTGTATCTGACGGAAGGCTAAACGGCCGATGCGGCCAAAACCATTGATGGCAACTTTTACTTTACTCATGTTTAAAGTTAAATTAAAGATCGTTTTGTGATAAATGTGGCGCAAAGGTAGGGAAAAATATTAGTAGGAAAATATCGCCGAAATTTGTCTGCACACGTTCTTAACATCGTTAGTTGAGAAGATCACATGGTGCTTACCAGTAGTCAATGCCACTGTAGAGTAGTGGTATTGTATACTAACGATCGCTGCCAATTTCCAGCCTTGCAAAACTCAGTATCAGCCTAATTACTTGAAAATCAACATTTCATGTACTTAACATAACGTAAATTATAGGACTACGGCGGCACAAAAAAACCATTGGTTGGGTGATTGTTAGTAAATGGCAACAATTAGGCGACAACTATACTTCCGTATAATGCCTCGTTAAAAACGCTGATAGCTCCTTTGTACTTTCTTCAACAGTCTGCCGGTACTGAGCGTAAATCTTTTCACAGAGGTCCTGGTCCCCATTGCCTCTGAGGTCGATAAGCAACGTAGCCATCGCATCCAGTCTGGCAATTGTCATTGAAATTCCTGTGATCGTGATCTGAGATAATCTTTCCTGATCCATACCTTAGTGGTTTTACCAAATATATGAAAACACGGCAATTAAGTTTGAATCAACAATAAACACTATTGCATCGCAAACAACGAAGAAATAGCACAAGTAAAACACCAATCAAAATTCCTAACAAATTGTTTTTCAACATTTTAAAACAAAAAAAGCGCGAAACAATTAAGTTGCGCGCTTCATCAATAAATGAATATTTCTTGTTAGTGGGTATATGAACCGTCATAAGTAGCCCCTGAATTACCAGCCGCCTGCCTTTCCTTTTTCTTTTTCTTTTTGTCCTTTATAAGCGATTTTACTCCTTTAAATGACAATTCAAGCACTTTCCAGGCTATATAACTACCCAATGCTTCCTTGCCAACATTCTTTACGACACCACCAATTCCAGATTCACTTTTTTTTTCTGCACTGCTGTCGCTCTTTCCACTGCCAAATCTGTTTTTCAGTATTTCAACCAGTGTTCCGATAACTGGCCCCGAAAAAGATGACAACATAGGCAATACACTCGGCAACACACCCGATAAAACACCCATTACACCTCCGCTCTCACCCACACCGGTCATTACATCATCAAGCGTGAGCAATGGCTCGCTGTCCAATTGTTTTTTCTCGCGCAGGAGCTTTTTCTTCTCCTGCCGCAATTCAGCCATATTCCGGAATCCTTTTTTGTAGAGCTTCATTTGTGAGCTTTATTTTTCGGTGGTTTCCGTTTTTTCTTCCAACTGACTATCCTTCTCTTCCTCTGTAAGTATCCGTACAAACGTGTCGGAAAATAAACCTGTTATCCTTTTACGCATCAGCACGATAGTCGTCAGTAAAAGCACATATATACCTGTCATAAGCATAAATGAGCCTCCCCTCGACATTCCCATGTCGGTGAACAACTCTGACATGCCAAATCCAAGAAAAAGTATGACCGCAAAAAAGATAAACAGGCAGATCAGAGCAAACATGAAATAACTCATGATACCCGACGACCGCTCAATAACCTCCAGCTTAAACAGGTCTATACGGATCTGTATGCGTCTGGTGATCTTCTCTTTTACGTTGTCAAACATATATTGCTGAATTAGGTATGATAGATGTCCTCTACTCCGTCATCTGTCTTCTTAGAATACTTCTCCTTCAATGAATTCAGACTGTTTTTGATCTTTTCCAGATCTTCCTGACGCTTTTCCTTGTCTGTAGCAAGTAGGTATCCCACTGCCACCCCTACCGCAGCACCAGCCAGCAATGTTGCGATGGTGTTGGTCATTTTAGCCATAATAGTGATTACTTGAGTGATTAATAAGTTTTCATGCAAAAGTAAATATAAACAAACCTCCGCAAAATGATATCAGTCACTGAAATAAAAATTTAAGGTTTCCTTACCGTTAAATCAAAATTACAGGCAAACACAACTATGTGGCATATCCGAAAAAATGGAAGAAAATTACCTTAAATAGATATCATAAATAATTGAATTGCATTCAATTACATAAATCTATTTGGTATAGTAACGGTTTTCCTGAATGTATTCCTCTACACCACCCGGTACTATGTACTTTATCGACTTTTTGTCTCTTATCAGCTTCCTGATATAGGTAGATGAGATATGCAACAAAGGCGCATCGAGCAACGTCACATTTGCACCAAATGTATCGTCTATCTCAAAACCGGGACGGTTATAAACTATAAAAGAATAATTAGCTACCAGGGTTTCATAGTTTTTCCATCTGTGAATATTCTGGAAACTGTCTGCCCCCATGATCACAGAAAATTTCTCAAAAGGAAACTTCTCAGTAAGGTAAGTAAGCGTATCGATAGTGTAAGATGGTTTTGGCAAAGTGAATTCCACATTGCTAGCCCTGAACTTCGGATTGTCATCAATAGCAATGTTCACCAAATGCAATCGATGGTGTTCATTGAGCAACGTATGAGAATCTTTAAGCGGATTGTGAGGAGATACTACAAACCATATCTTATCTACATCAGTATGATTGACAACATGGTTGGCCACTATCAGATGGCCGGTATGTATAGGATTGAAGCTCCCAAAATATAAACCTATATGCATACAAACAACTGATTATTAATACATTAAATTATTACAACGAAACTAAAGCCAAAAGCAACAAAAGTATAGTCACTACCTGCGACCCGGCATCATGCCCGGCATACCCATTCCTCCTCCTTTCATCTTATTCATCATGCCCATCATTTGCTTCATCTGCTCAAATTGTTTCATAAATGCATTCACATCATTGATGTCCTTACCACAGCCTTTAGCAATTCGTTTGCGCCTGCTTCCATCTATCACCTCAGGATTCGCACGCTCGTATGGGGTCATGGAATTGATAATTGCCTCAATACCCTTAAACGCATCATCAGAAATATCAATATCCTTTATCGCCTTACCCACCCCCGGTATCATAGCAAGAAGATCCTTGATGTTACCCATCTTCTTTATTTGATTCAACTGTTCTTTAAAGTCGTCAAAGTCAAATTTGTTAGCCCTGATCTTCTTTTCCAGCTTCTTGGCCTGAGCTTCATCAAATTGCGCCTGGGCCCTTTCCACCAGCGTTGTAATATCGCCCATGCCAAGGATACGCTGCGCCATACGCTCCGGATAGAAAACGTCCAACGCTTCCATCTTTTCGCCCATGCTCACAAACTTGATCGGTTTATCGACAGTGTATTTGATGGAAATCGCCGCACCACCACGAGTGTCACCATCCAGCTTGGTTAGCACCACGCCGGTAAAGTCAAGACGGTCGTTGAACGCCTTCGCTGTGTTCACCGCATCCTGACCGGTCATTGAGTCTACCACAAAAAGGATCTCATTGGGCTTCACTGCAGCCTTAATATTGGCCACCTCGGTCATCATCGCTTCGTCAATTGCCAAACGGCCGGCAGTATCTATGATCACAACCCCGTGCCCATTCTGCTTTGCATATTCTATAGCGTTCTGTGCTATCGCAACCGCATTGCGATTTTCAGGCTCAATGTGAACCGGCACCCCGATCTGTTCACCCAACACCCGCAATTGCTCCATCGCCGCCGGACGATAGATGTCAGCCGCCACAAGCAATGGCTTTCTGCTCTTTTTGCTATTCAGGAAATTGGCCAGCTTACCCGAAAAAGTGGTTTTACCTGAACCCTGAAGACCAGCAATCAAGATCACAGTCGGCTTTCCACTCAGATCCAATTCTTCCTCGCGACCACCCATCAGAGCCACCAGCTCATCTTTCACAATTTTCACCATCAACTGGCCAGGGCTCACAGATGTGATCACCTTCTCCCCCATCGCTTTTTCCTTCACCTTATCAGTAAATTCCTTTGCGATCTTGTAGTTTACGTCTGCATCAACCAATGCCCTGCGAATTTCTTTTACCGTCGTCGCAACGTTGATCTCATTGATCCTACCCTCCCCTTTTAGTTGTTTGAATGCGGATTCCAACCGCTCACTCAGGTTCTCAAACATAGTATTGATGTTGAATATTGTGATGCACAGCCATAGCCGGCGAATAAGTAAAAAATGGATGGCGAAGTTAAGAATCGAAATTCTATTTATTACAAACGGAAAATGATTTTTCGTTCCATTTTGTACAGTTAGAAGTACGTAGCAACAATGGGCGTCAACCCTAATTCTGCCATTTTTATCACCCTATTTTTCTAAAAGCGACACAATGACATAATTTATGAGACGAAACTGCCATTATAGCATTTAAAATCAAAAGGCACAAGGTTTGTATTGTAACTACCAAACAACATTAAAAACCTAAAAAAAATAATAACTATGTACGCAAAAAGAAATTTCGGACTGATGCCAAGGACAATGAACAACTTTATGGAAGACTTCTTCTTCAACGGAATGAACCGCACTGCAGATGACGCATCGCTCTTCCAGGTTCCTGTAAACATCAAAGAAACAGGCGGAAACTATGAGCTCCATGTGGTGACACCCGGCATGAAAAAAGAGGACTTCAAGATCCTGGTAGACAAAAACATCCTGACAATATCATATGAGCACAAAGAAGAGACAAACGAAAGCGGAGCAGCCGGCAAGTGGCTGCGCAGCGAGTTCAACTTGCGTTCCTTCAAAAGGTCCTTCACACTGAATGAAAAAGTTGATAGCAGCAAAATCGCTGCAAAATACACCGACGGCATTCTGCTGGTAAGCATCCCTAAAAAGGAAATTGCTGAACCGACGGCTCAGGAAATTGTAATAAACTAAGAGTGAACAATAGGTAGGTTTAGGGTTTGTGTTTGAAAACAAAAAGGTGGCATTATTGCCACTTTTTTTATTGATTTACAATGATATAAGGATGTTATTTACATAATTAATACAGAATATTCAATTAATGGAGACACAATCCATATTCCGGAATAAAAATCCACATTATGGAATAGCCGAGGGCAAGACAAAACACAAATTAATTGAAAATCAATGACTTACATTTCTTGGCACACATTTGGCAATAGGCATTGCATCGAATACGAATGACAATTTCTTTTCGGTATGGTAAGGTCATCTAATGATGTTCTGGTGAAGATCATTTAAGTACAATAAATTTTGTTTTGTACACAAATTATTGATTAATAATACTTTAAAATAATTAAATGTTTTAACAGTTAAATAAATTTACTAACCAAAAATACACGCAACTCTAACAACTGACCATTAAATGAACACTTATGGCGATAGTTAATTTCGACGACGGATAAAAAGCAATTCATGCAACAGCCGGAACAAGGATGTGTTATCGGAAATATCCATACATGCGACAATGCCGATCTTTCACTTCCCGACCCTCGTCCGATCCATGATTCGTGTTTCGGTACCAGTCACCGGCTGTTGCATACTTCCCTGTTCATGTAACCTGCCGATCAATCAGCAGATTCCTGATGGGACCAAACGGGCATTATTCATTTAAAAACTATAAATATGGTACTACTTATGACAATTTTGTTCATAAAGAAGCAACATAGTATGCTGCAGGCACGTCGCATATTGCGTAGAGCCAGGCCCTCACCCGCTGTCTGACAGCCGGAGCTTCTGTGGTTTCTCATTTCGTTTGCGGATGTGATTTGGAGAACCTAAAATAATTGAGCACAAACATCTGTTACCGCGACCGGTGCGAATGCAAAAAATACGCAAAGAGTTTCATATACGGATTTATCAACCTTTATACTACTACCACTAAGAAATTATGCGTGTTTCTATAAGCTTCTATCACTATGAGACTAACCTTTATTATTCGCAAGCTTACCAAATAAAACTAACCGACAGATCAACTCAAAAACATGATGCCTATGGATAGATAAGATCTCATTTCTGAAACAATTGAAACAATGAAACAAATTGGGAATACGTTACTGTAAACCCTGATCATTATGAACTAATCCATTCAACACAATCAAGTAAAGAAATTCTACTATGTAAACTACCGGGCTCTGCCCGAAACAAAATAGCCCCGGCAACATTGCAGGGGCTATTTCATTATCTGGTAATGATCATCTATAATTTATTGAAGTCGTCATCTTTCTTGTAGTTACGATCTCGATTATAGCCGCCGTCACGTTGCTCACGGTTATAATTGGTATCGCGGTTATAGCCGCCCGTGTTATCCCTATTGTAACCACCACTGTTATCACGGTTATAGCCACCGGTATTGTCACGGTTGTAGCTACTACGATCGCGGTTGAATCCACCACCACCCTCACGGTTATATCCGCCACGGTCGCGATTGAAACCTCCACCGCCTTCTCTGTTGTAACCGCCTCCGCCACTATTATATCCGCCAGGGCGTGGACCGCGAGGTTTGTTGAATGAACGGCCACCGCCGCCACCTTTCTGATTGTTCTGTTTCGCCTCTTTTACCGAGATGATATTACCTTCAAAAAATGTCTGATCCAGATTGTCTATGGCATCAAAACCTTTCATCTTGTCGGCCATTTCCACAAATCCAAAACCACGTGATGCACCTGTACCCGGATCGAAAATCACCTTATAAGAGACAATTTCACCAAATTCGGAAAAGAGAACCCTGAGCGCCTCTGCAGTAGTATCAGGGTGTAGGTTTGCTACAAATAAATTCATTTTTCGAGATCTTGTTTTACTATAATAATGAAATCAGGGAGAACCCTGCTCATTGAAACCGGTTACAAGGTACGTATTTCTTTTTAACGTAGCCAAATTATTAAATTTCAGCCAGATAGCTCTTTTAGTTTTTCCAATTACACCGGTCAGAATCAAACATGCCCGCTCAAATAAAGCGATTGAAAACGCGGTCATGGATTTCGCAATAAAAAACTATCTTCGCAAAAATTTTTCGAGTACATGAACTTGCATGAATACCAGGCCAAAGAGCTCCTCAAACGCTACAAAGTGCCCACACAGGAAGGTTTAGCCGTGTCCAATGTGGATGAAGCTGTAAACGCTTACAAGCAAATCGCAACTGAGAACGGAACAAAGTTCGCTGTTGTAAAAGCACAGATACACGCCGGCGGACGCGGTAAAGGCCGTATGAAAGAAGCTCCGGACCAAAGTGGTGTTGCCGTTGTGAAAAGCGCTGACGACGTAGAACGCGTTGCACGTAACATTCTCGGAAATACACTCGTAACTATTCAGACTGGTGATGCCGGAAAAAAAGTAAGCAAACTCCTCGTTGCTCAGGACATGTATTATGATGGCCCCAGCGAACGCAAAGAATTCTACCTTTCCATCCTTCTCGATCGCGCTAAAAAGCAGAACGTTATCATGTACAGCACCGAAGGGGGTATGGACATCGAAACGGTAGCTCACGATACTCCTGAGAAGATATTCCGCGAGTGGGTACAACCCGGCTTCCCACTTCAGGGTTTCCAGGCACGTAAGATAGCTTTCAACCTCGGGCTCAGCGGCACAGCCTTCAAAAACATGGTTAAGTTCGTTACTAACCTGTATGACGCTTACGTAGGACTCGATTGCTCAATGCTTGAGATCAACCCACTTTTCAAAAGTGCAGACGATAAGATCCTTGCGGTTGACTGTAAGATGAATCTTGACGATAACGCCCTGATGCGCCACCCTGACCTCGCAGACATGCGCGATAAAACTGAGGAAGATCCGACAGAAGTTGAAGCAGGCGAGTTCAACCTGAACTATGTGAAACTTGACGGAAACGTTGGTTGTATGGTGAATGGTGCCGGTCTGGCGATGGCTACCATGGATATGATCAAACTGGCTGGTGGCGAACCGGCTAACTTCCTCGATGTGGGTGGTACCGCAAACGCTCAAACGGTTGAAGCAGGTTTCCGTATCATCATGAAAGACCCCAACGTAAAAGCGATCCTCATCAACATCTTTGGTGGCATCGTTCGTTGCGACCGCGTTGCGGCAGGTGTTATCGAAGCCTACAACAAACTGGGCAACATCAATATCCCTATCATCGTTCGTCTGCAGGGAACCAATGCAGAAGCGGCAAAAGAACTGATCGTTAACTCTGGTCTCAAAGTTCAGAGTGCTATTCTGCTCTCAGAAGCTGCCGAACTCGTTCAGAAAGCAGTAAGCGGTAAGTAAGATCAAAATTTATACTTGATAATGAAGAAGTTGCACCCATGTGCAACTTCTTTTTTTTACGGAGACATCTGGCTTTATACCTGCATTTCCTGTGTAAAAACCCAACAATACTAACTATTATCAGTCTGCGCTATGCGATTTAGTGTTATATTTGCAGTAAGTGATTACAATTTTTAAATAAACATAGTGAGTAAAGTAAACATTGTGCGTTTCGCACACAAAAACGGTGAGGGATTTTATGACTCACTGAAGAAAAGGATCGACGAGTTTTTCAAGGAAAATAATATCGCCCCTACCGGCAACAGCGAATTAAGATGGAAAACCGTAGCAATGGTATCGCTGTTTTTCGTCCCTTACATTTTTATCGTAACCGGATTTGGTGCATCAAGCCCTATGCTCTTCTATGGCCTGTGGGCCTTGATGGGCTTTGGTATGATTGGCGTCGGCTGCGGAGTTCACCATGACTCTAATCACGGGTCATACTCTTCTAACAAAACAGTTAATAAGGTTGTAGGGGATGTGGTGAATCTGGTTGGCGGCTATGACGTTACCTGGAGAATTCAGCACAATATCCTCCACCACACCTACACCAACATCGAAGGCCTGGACGAGGATATCGATACGGGCGGCCTCCTGCGATTTTCACCTCATTCTAAAAGGCATTTCCTGCATCGTTTTCAACATATCTATGGCTGGTTCCTTTACTGCCTGCTAACAATCCAGTGGGTGACCTACAAAGATTACCGCCTGTTATTCATCTACAACGAAAAAGGACTTTTGAAGAAAGAGAAACTAACATTGGGTAAAGCCCTATTGGAGTTATCTATCTACAAGGTGATCTATTTCACATATATCTTGGTTCTCCCCATAATCTACTCAGGTATGCCTTGGCAGAGCGTGGTAGTCGGCTTCTTTTTGCTTCACTTCATTGCGGGTCTTGGCCTTTCGTGCATCTTCCAGTTGGCACACGTGCTCGAGTCTTCAGAATTCCCTTTACCGTCAGAAGACCGGAAAATGGAAAACAACTGGGCAGTGCACCAAATGCTCAACACGGCAAACTTCTCACCACGCAGCTACATGATGTTCTGGTTCGTGGGTGGCCTCAACTACCAGGTTGAGCATCATCTTTTCCCGCATATCTCACATGTGCATTACCCGCAAATATCGAAGATCGTAAAGAAAACCGCCGAGGAATACGGTGTACCCTATAAAGTAATGCCGTCGTTTATGAACGCATTGGTTCAGCACTGGCGCATGCTCAAAAAGATGGGAACTGCTTAGTATCCGTCTACATCAGTGAAATTTTTGAACGCCCCTGGCAATCCGTGGGCGTTCTTTTTTATAAATATCTCCTGTTAATTATCGCTGTATAACCAAGCTTGGTTACCGCCAATAGGGGTAGTCCCCTTTTCGATTTAAGTCATATTTTTACCACCAAATGAACTATATGAATTTCAGACAGGTACTTTCCTTTGTAAGTCTGTTTATAGCCACCGGCACCCATGCCCAGCTGAATGACAACGCGTACCGAAACGCTGACAATAAATATTACTGGCAAAACCGTCGCCCCGATGCCGCCTACTGGCAACAGGATGTACACTACAAGATCTTCGCCAAAATGAACGAGGTAGAACATGTGATAGAAGGAGCGGAAGAACTCACGTACTGGAACAACTCTCCCGATACGCTCCGTTATATCTATTTTCACCTATACCAGAATGCTTTTATCAAAGGTTCCTATCTCCGCGATCTGGAACTGGCCAACAAAGTCAATTCACGCATGGGAAACCGCGAAGCAAATGGTTTAGGGATCGTGATAACCGACATAAAGATCGGCAACAACAATAATATTGCTGCCACTGTCGACAACACAATAATGAAGGTACAACTTCCTACCCCACTGGCACCCGGGAGCAAGGTATCAGTCAAGATCGGCTTCAATACCTATTACGACATCGGTGCCACACGACGCAGGATGAAAATGTACCCTGCATGGGGTTTTATGCACTACAATGGCTGCCAGTGGTTTCCGAAGGTTGCCGTGTATGACAGAATGCATGGATGGGATACCTACCAACACCTCAACAGGGAATTTTACGGCGACTACGGACTGTATGATGTCACGCTCGACTTCCCTTCAAATTACATTCTGGAAGCGAGCGGAGAACTGCAGAATAGAAAAGAGGTGTTACCCGATACCCTGCGCGAAAAACTGGACCTCAAAAACTTCGCCAACAAAAAATCAAACGAGCTGCCGTCCACCATTGTTCCTTACGTTAAGGGACAGCGCAAGCAATGGCATTTTGTCGCTAATAACGTACATGACTTCGCGTTTACAGGCGATCCGTCCTACCGTATCGGTACAGCTTACTGGAAAGGCGTGGAATGTGTTGCAATCGTTCAGGAACCACACGCTGCCGGCTGGCAAAATGCCCCCGAATACATCACCAAAATTATCAAGACTTTCTCTGAAGGCATCGGGATGTATTGTTATCCGAAAATAGTGGCAGCTGATGCGGCGGATGGCATGGAATACCCCATGATCACACTCGATGGCGGTACCGACCCCGGCTATAGGGGCCTCCTGGTGCATGAAATTGCTCACAACTGGTTCTACGGACAAGTGGGCAGCAACGAAACATACAGGGCTGCCATGGACGAAGGATTCACTCAATTTCTTACCGCTTTGGGTCTCCGCCGTATCGACGGAGAGAACCTTGTGACAGGAAAATCGAAGTCTGCATACCGGAATCGTTTTGCACAACCTACGAATGTGCTGGACCTTAGGGTGCTGAACGCATATACCAACAGCGCTCTCAATCAGAATGAACTGTCGATCAATACCCATTCCGATGATTTCCATAGCGCGCTCGGACAGGGCGGCGGATATGGTGCCGTTTACTACAAGACAGCAAGTATGCTCTACAATCTTGAATTGGTCTTGGGCGATTCGCTTTTCGAAAAAGCAATGATGCATTATTTCGACCAATGGAAGTTCGCACACCCCTATTTCGAGGACTTCCGTGCATCAATCATTCAATTTACAGGAATCGATCTTTCATGGTTCTTCGATCAATGGTTCGAGACAACGAAAACCCTCGATTATGGCATCACACGCATAAACAAGGTTCGTGGCACTGACAGTTTCGACATACGTTTCCGCCGTCGCGGGCAAATGCAAATGCCCCTCGACTTTACTGTTACTGCTCGCAATGGGATTCAAACCAGCTATCACATTCCCAATACTAATTGGTTCAATAAGTCAACAACTGCAACAGTCCTCCCTAAATGGTACGGCTGGGGCAAACTGCACGAGACATACACTGCGCGCATACACATGCCATCAGGGGTAAAAGAAGTTCAGATTGACACGACGAACCGACTCGCCGATCGTAATATGGTCGACAACTACCGTACCCGTGGCATGTTACTGAGCCCGCGAGCCATAAAATGGCGCTTCGATGGCGGCCTGAACCCACAGACCGACCGTAAGCACTATCGGGCATACGTAAGGCCCGATGCCTGGTGGAACCCGATCGATGGTATCAAAGCAGGTCTTCACCTTGAAGGCGACTACCTGTCAACATTATATAAAATTGACGCATCTGTGTGGTGGAACACACATTTCCTTCAGGAAGATGCATATAAATCATTCAAGGGCGAAAGTTATTATGCACGCTACAAGCCGGTCAACTATTCAATCAACTACAACTCCCCCATTAGCCGTAATTGGCCGAAACTACAAATGCAGGTCAACACCCGCTACCTCGATGGCCTTTGGTGCAACCGTGGCGGCTTCAATTGGCTCATGTCCGACAAGAATACTATTCAGCTATACGGGCAAATGTTGTGGCGTGGATCAGTTAATGACCTGGCCTATCTAAACGATCCTTTGGAATGGAGCAGCACGCCTGGACGCAAAAACAACTCCATCAATGCTGCCTGGACCCACCATTACGAATATTTTCATGGCCAGGGCCGTTACACTATTTCTGCACGAGCTCCGTTTTTGCAAAAAGACGCACTTCCTTTCGGATATTCCTGGGCACAACTCGAGTCTGTCAATTATGGTTTCATAGACAGGTTAGAGATCCGCACACGCCTCTTCGGCCGTTTTGGCCTGGGCAGGCAAATGCCATACGAGAGCATGTTGTTTATGTCAGGCGCAAGCCCCGAAGAGCTAATGGAGAACAAATACACCAGAAGTATCGGCTTCGCTCCGTCCGACTGGCGCGGTACTTCGTTGTATGATGTGAATCACATGCACCAGGGAGGCGGCTTGAATCTTCGTGGATACGCAGGATATTTTGCACCTGACGAATATAAAAATGGTCTGCTCACCGGCTACAAAGGCCGCAGTGGCGCATCTTTCAATATGGAAGTCGGTTTCGAC
>JACCEA012095963.1_pt1 | contig 25949 bp, 22 predicted proteins | sample 7449851 | NCBI WGS metagenome assembly JACCEA01 (sample SAMN15323453, study PRJNA562643) | freshwater metagenome | isolation source: river surface water | place: USA:Blue River Watershed | collected 2017-08-18
AATTTTTGATTTGGCCCAATGGTCTAAACTCGGGGTTTTAGATGTTTGTTATGAAGGTAAAGATTTATATCGTTCAGAAAGATCTCTCGAAGATGTCATATCAAATCCAGACAATCAATTAAAAGATCTATACAAAGTTTGCAAAGAGCTTGGTATAAAATTTGTAGTGAATGGATCCGACTCGGTGAATGGCGTCCTGATTGACAAAATTTTATCGTAAAAATATTTTTCTATGAAACCACAACCATTGTTGGTGGGAAATTGCGAAATCACACAAAATTTTTTTAAATTATAAAAAAAAGTGTAATTAATTTTATTCAAACATTTTTTTGTAAAAAAAAGCAAAGTTTTTTATCATCCGATACACAAAACTGTAATCGACGGAAACTCTTTATTTTTCAGGCTCTCATGTTTTTGAAAATCAAAGAGGCCGAGAGAATAATTATTTTTTTGGTAAATTGCATTGGAAAGAAAAGGAAGGATTTAAAGGCATAGGCCCGCTTTGCGGGCTGAACACCTTGGTTTCCTTTATTTGAACCCGAGACCTGGAGGATATTTGAGGTCTCTCTCTTCGAAGTCCGAGAGAGCAAAGGAGTGTTCTACGTTGTTATTACTACCTGCAGCTCTCTGCACCGCATTTTTGAATATATTTCTCTCGTTATGCTCTCCGCCAAGTTGTACATGAACATTGTACTCAACGCGGTTCTTTACACACCACTGAATACACTTTTGCAAATGGTTTTTCAGATAATAATTGATTTTGTCTGTCTTGTAACTGTTCTTGATGAGAGCAATCGTGTTGTAAATATTGTCAAGCTGGATTTGACAAATGATCGAGTTGCTCTCTTCCAACTTGTTGTAAAAAATCATGGGCACGCGAGTATTGTGGAAAAAACTTTTCACAAATTGTGTTTCGGAGTTGCTTTTACACAAGCTCTCCATCATCTCTTCGAACACTGTGAAAACATTCGGGTCCGCGCATACAAAGTTGGAGCAAACCAAGTACCTCTCGGAGTTCGCATATCTGCTTGTATTGGGTTTCACGATATGCACTTTTTCATACAAGGTCGACAATAAGAAGATCAGCTCGGCGGTGGCTTTGTGAAAACAGTCGAAACACTTGAGCACGAAACATCCGCCCTGTTTTTGGATACAAACTGCATAAGCAATTTGGGCGAACAAGAGATTCACAATGTTTACTTCCTGGCTATTAAAGTCGGACGAAAAATCGAAGCCGCCGTCGCCAGTCACGAAATCCATAGTATCGCGGTATTTTTCAACGACATGTCTGAAGTTGTCGATTTTCAAAATGTTTCCGGTTCCGTCGGCGCCTTTTTCTAAAAATACGTTCGGATGGGTTCTCAAAAAGTTTGCAGTTTTTTTCCACCCAGGGACCTCGCTATCACCCGGATCCTCGATCGTGATTCCGAAATACTGGTCTGCATCATTGTTGCGGATGTTGGATACCGCCTCGATGAAACCGCCAGGCCCCTCTGCGAGAGCAAACATCTTGATCGGTGCATGCGACTGCAACACTTCAAAATTGAACATATTGATGATCTCGATCATTTTGAAGTAGGCGCGCGAAATGGGCTTGTACTTGCATACGCTGGTTTTGTAGGTGTTTGTGTGGATGTACTCGTACGGATTTGTATACTTTTTATAAGTGTTCCAGTCGTCCCCGAACTCGGCGATTTTATCTTTAATTTCGGTCAAATAATGGTTGAATGAATAAGACATGTAAGGCAACGGTTTGTCCGCACCATACGTAATTTTAAGTTTATTTAAATAATTTCCAGTAATTTTAGGTAATAAAATATAAATCATTGTGTAAAATACAATAATTACAAATGTTTATGTAGTTTTTTTTTCTTCACATGTCGTCGTCGCCGTCGTCGTCATTATAGATACCGTCCTCCATGTACTCGTAAGGATCCTCATAATCGGATGAAGTCGGATCGTCAATCACGTAGACGCGATCGGGGTCGATGTCTTGGCCGGATCGAATCTTCTCTCGAGCCTGTTCTTTGGTAAGGTACAGAGTTCTCCCATAAATATTGTTTGCATGCTGGTTTTTGTACTCGTCTTCCAAGACAATTTTGCGGAGCCGGTCTTCGATTTCTTGGCAAGTGGGTGAATAGTGCTTTGTTTTTTTCACAACATTGTCAACAAGTTCTTGTTTGGCGATGGAGGCCACGTTCGAATACTGAACTTTTGTCTCGGTCTGCGCTTTTGGTTTGGAGGCGAGAGCCGGGAAACTGTCTTCGAATTTTTTCTCAACAGCCGGCGCAACCTCCGATTTTGGTGATACAGGAGGAGAGGGAATTTTAGGAAAGAACTGCCTTTCACATTTGGCAGCAATATGTCCTCTCTCGCCGCATGAATGACACGTAACCTGCGGTTTTGTCGAGTTTTCTTTTATTAGGATCGGGCAAATAATATTGTCATTTTCGTCTCGCGTGTTGTGTCCATTGTACTCTTCTTCTGGCCTTCCATTTTTTTTGCACACCGGGCAGAAGCGCCGAGAGCTGTATTTCGCATACTTCGAAAACAACATTTTGCTGCGATCATCATAAATTTTTTATGATTTATTAGAATGATCAGACGAGTTATTGCAGATTATATCTTTCTCGATGGCGATGGAAAATTTCGCACCAAAAATCGGGTAGTCACCATGGCGGGGTCCGTAATTTCACTGAGTGATTTTTCAGTAGACGGTTCTTCCACGGGTCAGGCCTCCGAAACCGGCAATACCGAGGTCATTTTGAGACCCGTTTATCACACGAAGAATCCATTGCGTTCGATCGAGTCATACCTTGTGCTCTGTGAAACCTACGATGCTGTCACCGACGAGCCTTTGCCATCCAATACGCGCGCAGCAGCATCTAAATTCTTTGAACTAGAAGAAGTTGCAAACATGGATATTTGGTTCGGACCTGAGCAAGAATATTATTTTCAACCACGAAGTAGGGCCATATCATACTGCCATCCGACTCGTGGCGCCCACTATTGCGGAATTCGTGTCGATCCTACTCAGCAAAATATTGTGGATAAACATTTTGAGGTATGTATGGTTGCTGGTTTGAATTTTTACGGAACAAATGCAGAGGTCTCGTTGAATCAATGGGAATTTCAGTTGGGACCCTCTCCTGGAATCATAGCCGCCGACCATCTCATAATTGCGCGGTTTTTGTTGGAAAAGATTGCATCAAATTATGGGTACGCTGTTTTTTTTGAGCCCAAACCTTTTAATAACAGAAATGGATCCGGGTGCCACATTAATTTCAGTACGAAGCTTACCAGAAGTCCGGATGGTGGTGCTGACGAAATTTTGAAGCTTATGCCGGCATTTGAATCCACACACGCGGACCATATTGCGGTTTACGGCAAAGGCAATGAAGAGAGATTGACTGGCAAATGCGAGACAGCGCCGATTGGTACGTTTTCGTATGGAATTGGCACTCGAAACACTTCGATGCGGATTTCAAATCAAGTTATGAAGGACGGGTGTGGATATGTCGAAGACAGAAGACCGGCGGCGAACGTTGATCCTTACTTGGCCATGATGCGTATTGTGCAAACCATAATAAAGGAAACGTAGTTTCCTTTAGATCCTTCCTTTTGTTTGAAAAAGTAAATAGTACTATAGTTTTGTAATAAATAAAATTTAATTCAATTGATTTAATTTAATTAAATTAAAAAAAAAAGGAAGGATTTAAAGGAAACCATGGGTTTCCTTTATTAGAGTACAATTTTCTCTTTCAAACGTCGAATGAAAGGAGCATTTTCATCTCTCTTTCTCGATGTCTTTTTTTCTTCTTTTTTCTCAATTGCGTGCGATTCTGCCTTCAAAGTCTTTGCGACCTTTTCTGCATTCACGTCGTGCGTCTTTCTAAAAATAAAATAGCGATTCAGGAACGAAATGGTCTTTTCCTTCTCGGACATTTCCCCCGGATGTCCTTCCTTCTTCATCTGGGCAAAGAGCTCCGAAAAAAGTCCGCTGCCCGAAGGAAACCCGTGGTGTTTCGCTTCTTCATTGCTCAACAATTTGAACCCATAATTCTCCATGAGCCGCACAAAATAGTTGAAATGAACCAAATACTCGGTGACATAATTGTTGATCGATTCTTGGAAAACCTGGATCGCGTAACCGACACTGGTGTCGTCGCTAACAAATCCGGTCTGCGAAAACTTCTTTTGAATCTCGAAAATCAAAGTGTCCTCGACCATGATCGAGAATTTCTCCGTGTTTTTCAGCTTTTCAAAAACGGAAACGCCGTCGAAACAAGTACCGATAAAGAAACCGTCAACACGAGTGCATTCTGCAACGTTGCGTAAAAAATTGTGCAAAACCGTGGCATTTTCAAAGAAATAGTGGAGAGCAAACTGGCAAGAACTAATGTTGAAACCGGGCTTTCCAATTCCATGACTTTTGGTAACCGCCTTGCCGAGCTCCGAGTTCAGCTTCACGCTTCCAAAAACCGCATTGGCAACCGCTTTTTCTTTCGCGGTTACAAAGGCAGTTCCGTCTCGAATGTTGAGAGAACTGTTTCCGGCAACAAAGAGGGCGTCAAACAATTCGGGCGTCTGCTTCCGTTCGTTCAAATAGCGCACACATGCGCCGTCGTATTGATTTACGATGTTGTCAATCGAGTAGTCGATGCCAAAGACAAATCGGAGACCCGACTGTTTCCATTTGGGAATATCGCCGCCCTTTCCAACCGCATAATCAATAAGCGTGTCGCCTTCCTTCGCAACACCAGTTATCAGACGTTTTTTTACATACAAGTTGTGGAAATTGCGGAGAGAGCGGGTGTGTGACCTCTTGTCTGTGCCGCTGCTGTTGTAATAAATCTCGTCGGAAATCCATCGAGTGGGAATATTGGATCCGCACAACATCTCGCGCGTAATGGGGAAATGAATCGACTTCCAATTCTCGTTGGCGACGTGGTAGGCGTTTCCATAATTCTTGTTGCCGCTGCGGTACTCGTATGTCTTGTCGTGGCGAACGCGGAGAGGCACCCATCGCCACCCTTCTTCTCTCTCTGGATCATACTTGAATTCGACAATCATGTTTTTCTCAAAATGCTCACCCGACTCGGTGAACATGGTCTCCGAAGAATCGAGGTAAATGTTGGCGAAACTTGCGTTCGGATCATACGGCAAACTGGGTAGAAACGGTTTGGGGACATAAGTTTCTTCGTTTAGTCCGTTGTTGTTGTTGGTCGGAATATTGTCGTCGAGCACACTTTGGAAGGCGTCGTAGATCATTTTGGACTTTTTGTTGAATCCGCACATCAACACGAGAGTGCGAAATTTACGAATCGAATCGGAGGCCATGTGCACTCCTTCCTCAAAGGCGTTTTGAATTACTTCGTTTTTGTTGCTGTCCACCTTGTATGTAACCAAGAAATCGATCGTGTTGAACTCGGGCGGTTTCCACTTGAGAGACTCCGCCCACGTGAACTTTTCGAGTTTATGATGTCCAAGTCCCATATTCATCGGCGTGAAAATGATGCCATCCGTCTCGTACGGAAAAATGTGGTCGTTCATACGGGTAAGTAGCTCGGCACATTTTTTGAAAATATCGTTCGAACCGTTTGTGAAATAAAAAGTCTTGGCATTTATTTCAATGTCGGGCCGCCCATCTTTGATAAACGATCTCAGCGTTTTGTTCATTTCTTCTATAATCTGCACCAACATCAAGTAGCGATATCTCATAAGATCGTCCGCGTCGAGATCCCCGCGTTTCATGAAATGTTTGTCCCGGGTCGACTCTTTTTTTAAAAAATAAATGTCGAATGCCATGTAGATATTTTTGTACTGCTTGTTTCGGTCGTACTTGATGTGTTCGCCATCAATCACGGTTTCGCTGCACAAATTGGGGTCAACCAGGCATCCCGTAAATTCGACGCGCATATTTGTGTCGATCAAATAGATTTTACCCTCACTATTAATATACATGAGTTTACGTTCACCATCGGCCTTGTCGGTGATGCAGTAACTGTCGCGGATATTTGGCTCGTTGGTGTTTTCGTCTTCTACAATATTTTTCAGCTGCAGCGTGCACGAATTGGGCCCGATAAAGTCGCGAGATGTGAGTAAAGGCCGCGCCTCGCCAAAAACGAGTTTGGAGTACGATTGCTGAACCGCCTCTTGAACGTGGTACGGGATCGGATATTTCGTGGAATGCAATCCACACATGACATTTTTGATCACAGTTTGGAGCTCGTTGACAATTTTGTCGGCGTGGTCGAAATCCTTGCCTGGACCCACGCGCTCGTTCACCACTTCGAGTTCGATTTCGCAGAATTCCTGGCTCTGAAAAACGCCCGAGTCTTGGATATGGTATACGGGGATCATGACGCCGTTGGACTTGTGAGAGTTGCGCAAAATAGAGAGATCCACTGCGATGGGACACGTTTTGTGCTCGAACCGGATGCGATTAATCAGACGAAACGTTTTTCGCGAATTGTTCCACTCCTTCATAATATTTGTCGTGGCGCTCGAGTTCAGTTTGTAGTCGGTCTCGAGATTGAACGAGACATTGAAATTAAAATCGGTGTTTGATATTTTTTTAATCTCGGTTTTTTCCTCAGTCATACGTTTGGCCGAGGATTTCATGGTAAACTTGATTTTGTTGTAATTCTCTGGCATTTCTGCCAACTTGACCAAATTGTCTTTGAGTTTGCAGTAATCCTGAATAATATCGGATCCGCAAAGTTCGGTTCGAATGTTGGACATGACCATGGCGCCGTTTCTCGATTTAGCATGGTCGCCGACAAGCTCGGTTTGCATGCGCAACATATTGATGCCAGCCGGATTCTTGCAAAAAAATCCGCTCGCCATTAAACGAGCAATGACATTATCATAATCGGTTTTGCTGAAATATGGTTTTTTATAGGGAGTGAATCGGACCTCGAGCTCTTCTGCGAAAAAGTTTCTTTTATTTTCTGCACTCGATAAATGCCCTAAATATTGGTGTAACATGTCCTTCAAATCATTTTTAAAATCGGATGGTTTTGAAGTCATTTCTTATATATTATTATTTAAGATTTATTTAAATTTATGATGTTTTTCACAACAGCGTAGCATTTCAACAATAATTTTTCGTGATACTCTTTTTTTGTAAATCGTGGATCCTCGTCGTCCGGTCGACGCTTGAAAACGATATTGTAATAGTTCTTTAACTCTTCGACATGGTAAGCGGAAATCCCCGACATCACTTTCTCGCAATCGTGCAAGAAATAATACGAGGTCATATTTTTCCGGACGAATTCAGAAGTCTTCGTTTTACAGGTTTCGAGAGAATAACGTCCTCCGTTGGCATAAATCAAAATGGTGTCGTCGTCGGAATCATCGTCGCTCACGTACGTCTTGTCTCTGAATAAAAAATAGGAATCGATTTCCTCAAACAACACAAAAATCGGGCGTTTATAATAAACAGCGCAAGGAATGAAACTCTCGACACCAGTCATAAAGGGTTTTGTCATCAAATCGCATTTAATCTCGTTGATTTTTGCAAGGGTTATGCGGTGATTGATGTTTTTCAATGCAGTTGGATTTTTATTGAAAAAGTCCGACATCGCTTTCTTTTCGTTCATCATCAAGTTGGTGGAGTTGTGGGCGTCGTGAGGTCCATTGACGGCGAAATAAATGCACCAGAAAATCGAATCCTTCTCTCGAGGCGTGTATCTGGTTTCTTTGCGAACCGAAACCTCGCGACTTAAAGTTTCGCGACTTAAAGTTTCGCGACTTAAAGCCTCGCGAACCGAAACCTCACCACTAACATTCTCATTACTGGACTTCTTTGATTCCTCTTCGATAACCATGCTTTCAGGTTCTGGTTCCAATGATGGCTTCTCTTTCTCACTTGTTAAATAATTGTCGGGAGTCAACATGAAAGAGTTCAATAAAGATAATCCGCCCTCTTTTTGTAAAAGGTCAGACTGCCCGAAAAGGGCGCGATTCATAAAAAATGGTGCATTCATTTGTTTTTTTTATGAATCTTACACGGAGAAGAAAACTCTTCTTATAAGGATAAGAAAACTCTTATTCAGAGAAGAAGGTATTTTTAAATTCTTGCTTTTGGTGTTCAATGTTGTTGATCGTGCTCTCTTGGTCCTGAACATACTTCACATAATTATTGAGCTCGGTCAAAACCTCCTTGGTCAAAAAAGCAATATTGACCAAGACACCGTTTTTGTTCTCATTCAGCTTTGCAGACTTGTGCGACTTCAAAATGCGCAAAACCTCAACTTGGTGGTGTTTCGGCATTCTCTCGATGTTGTTTTTTAAACTTGCGAGAAACTCGTTGTTTACTTTAATGTCGGCAGTCATAATTGGTTACATATCTTATGATTTTTGTTTTTAAATTGTGTTTCGCTATTTATAACTCTTCGAAATCGAGAGAGATAACACTGTCGTTATTCTTCTCAAATGGATTCAGATCCGTGAACCCCAAGTCGATCGAGATGTCATCACTGATTTTCAACTTTTCGTCGTCATCATCGCTGTCTTCGTCTTCTTCTTCAAGTTTTCGCTGAATATTTCGAGAGACACTGATCTCTTCCAACCTCTCAATGGTCTTGGGTGCCTCGATTTTCTCCTCAATGCCGTCCTCTGTGATGGCGTGATCAATATCGTCAAATGTAAGGCGATTTACGATCGGCTTATCATCAATATTGGAAATAGCAGGGACCGCATCAAACGAAGGCGGAGGCTCAGGTTCAGGGATCTTGACCTCTTCCTCTTCTTTTTCACTTTCTTTTTCTTTTTCTTTATTTTTTTCATTCTCTTGTTCACCCTTGGGGACAACTTCCTCTACAATAATCTCCTCCTCCTCTTGTTCAACCGATTCGTCCAAGTAGGCTCTCACGATTGCCTCGGTCGGAATGCTGTCGCGAATGGTTTTCAAGATACACTCCTCGGTAATGACCTCAAACTCTCGATTGTGTTTTTGCTGCACGAGAGGTGTGGCATTCTTGTCAAATAGATACGCATTTTTGTAAACTTTGCTCGCAACATTGATATAGACTTTGTGTAAAAAATCGTTCAGCTTGGGGATCGAGATGTCGATCTTTTTTTGCCGAGTGCCTACGCGGACACATGTGAGAACTTTTAGCTGAATAATGTGAACACAAGTGATCAAATCTTCTAAATAATTGCAGCCCGACTTTTCAATGATTCGCTGCCTCTCTTCGTCGATGATTGTGCTGTTCCATTTGGGGACTCGGCACAAGAAGTTTTGGAAAGTCATCAAGTATTTGTCAATCTCCTTGTTGTCGACGCTTATTTTCCAAGACTCGTTGAAAATCGATCGGATCCCTTCGATAATTCGCGGGGACAAAATACTGACGAGTCTGCTGCACCATTCGTTGCGCGACTCGTTCAAATTCGAGAGTACGAAATCGTCCATTTACAAAAAGGATACATTTTTCAAGCTTCGATCTAAACGTAAAAACATGTAGTCGAAAAGGTACATCATGAGCATTTTTTCGCATCGGAATTCCGATTTAATCTTGTTGAAGCAGAAATGGACGCGACACATGTCTAAAGGTGGCGACTGCGACAGCGCCGCCGATACCTTATTACATAAATCCTCCTCAAAAAATTGAATTATGTCTAAACATGTGATACCTTCTTCATAAAGTCGATTGGACAAACTAATAAACCATTTGTAATCATGCCTCGCCGCGTCAAATCCATTCGTCAACAAGTCTTTAAACTCGGGCATCAAAACACTTATTCGGCGGTCTCTCTTGAAATCGTTGAGTCCATATGTTCTCTCGATGTTCACTGTGTGGAGACTGCAATAATTGGGGGACGCATCCTCGCTCACACACTTGTTCTTGTCGGGGATGTAAATTTCGCAAAACCTCGAGAGAATGGGTTTCAACAACTTGTGCTTGTTCTCAACCACAATGAAGAAACGCGTGGTGTGACTAAATAGCTCGATGCATCGGCGGAGAGCAGACTGCGCGTCGATTGTCAGCTCGTCTGCGTTGTACATCACAATGCTTTTAAAAAGGTTCAGCTCGTTGCACTGGATATTTGTCTTTGCAAACTGCTTGAGTTCGTCGCGGATGAACTTGATGCCCTTTCCATGCGCGCAGTTGACAAACATTACATAATTCTTGATTCGAGAGCGGTCAAAGTGGTAGATTCGATTGATGAAGTCGCCGACGATGGTTCGCTTCCCGCTGCCGGCGGAGCCGTGGAAAACAATATTGGGGATTTTGCGGATGTTGATGAAATAATCGAGTTTTGATTTCATGATGGCATTTTCGGGAAATGATATAAGAGAGGTTATAGTTGCCATAAGTATATTATGGAAACGAATGTTTCCTTTAAATCCTTGATGTTGATCCTCTGGTTTCTTTTTTTTCAAGGGGGGATTTAGTTATGTCGCAGATTTTACACAATGTCGCAGATTCTGCCTTAAAATACAAACTTTTTATAAATTTAAATTTATAAAAATAAAAATTAAAAATGTTTCAAATTTAGGGCAGAATCTGCGACATTATTCGAAATCTGCGACATTCGTTGGATTATTAATTTTAAACCCAGAAATAGCTGGTTTATTTATTTTAACAGAGCCAATGTAGTCATCTCTTTCCTTAAAATGCTGTTTCAAGAATATATTGCATCGCACTTTTTCAATAAATGACTTGAGAGTCATATCTCTCTTATCTGATTTATTTAAGTTTTCAAAATACTCGCTAGCTCTAAATAACTCAAACATATCTTTCACATAAACAAAGTCAGAATCAAAACCACGTTTATACCTCTCTTGCACCCATTCATAAATGTTGTCACTTTTTGTTAAATAATCAACCGTAATGGCCTTGCATTGCGAAGGTGCAGCTGGCAAACGAAGTCCGGAGCGAATAAACTCCTTACATTTTGGAACCAACAGATAAAACAATGAGAGCTTGTGTTTATTTTCGAACTCGTCTGTTTTAAATATTGGATTGCCAACATAAGCGTTTGTTTTATCTTCCAGTTTATCGTAATCTTCTTGAGATTTGAACGAACTTATAAACGGAACCGCCCGTATTCTTCTCTCTATAGCATCATTGACCTCGTCCAGTTTCGGCAAGCTATTACATTCCATAAACAAGGACAAGCTCAAATGCACCTCGCATTTATTTGAGTATGCAAATCGTGCATTTATAACTTTATCACCAGTAAGTTCTTTGAGTGTAGAACTATTGATTTTTTTCTTGTCAGTAGGTTCAGTTGTTAAAGCAAATCGCTTATTATGAAGACTCGCAATCTCTGGATTCGCTCCACTTTTAATTTCGCTTAATAATACAAGACTTGACAACTTAAACCCATATTTTCCACAAGTACGCAACATAATATTATTGATAACACCTTTACCATTACCACCTTCGCCGGTTGCAATAAACAAATTTTCAACTTGGTGTCCGGTTAAACCAGTTGATAAAGCACACAAATAGTAATTCTTGTTGTCGGGATTCGGAAATATAGTATCGAGTATTTTGTCGAATTCTTCAATATTTGCTTTGTCAAACTTTGGATCAAATTCATAACCGCACGTGTTGGAAATGTAGTCATATTTATCTGGTCTGATAACTTCGCCCGAAGCCAAGTTGAATATATGATTTGTAAACGCAAATAAATTCGGGCTATTGTCAAATACAATCGTTTCGTCGTATAACTTATTACAAATGTCTTCGGTCAAATTTTTTCTATATTTATTTTGTCTTAGTAAAGGAATATTTCTATGTAACTTCTCTAACTGTTCGAGTTGTTTTTTCAACTTCTCTTTCTCATCATCTTGGATCAATGTGTTCAAATTTTTCACAATTAATTCGCGGGTTTTGCAGTAATAACTCAAAACATATCGGTACATTTTATCGTCAATAAAGTTGTATATTTTCATTCGTTCGACATCTTCTTGCCAATATACACCGTTGTAAAAGTATATTTTAGAGTCGTAATAAGCAAAACAATCGAACAACACACGAAAGTAATCACTCAACATACCAGTAGTGAATTCTTGTGTGTGCAAATCAAATATTAACGCATCATTAATATCATATAATGTATATATTTTGTCCATTGCCTTGACTGTAAATTTCAAATTAAATCCCATCGTGGTAACAATCAAATTCGAAAATTCTGTCAATAACAAATCGTTGTATTTTGGCGTATCAATCATAATGCCATCTGCACAGAGAACCGCATTTTTATTTTCAATATAATGATGTTCAACCAAGTATAAATATATTTGTTCCAATATTCTGACCTCAAGTTCTTGGAGATATATTGACAATGTGGTCCCTTGAAGCGAGTAATTCGTTTTACCTTGTTTTTCTTTTCTTTGAACCACGTAGTCTCTAATTAAAGGATTATGCTCTGTAATTTTGAAAGCAATATTTTTGAACTCACTTATAAAATCATTTATAAAATCAAGTGCGGGCTTATTGGTATCAACTTCGTTACACCATTTATTGTAACCACCGCCATACAAAATAATGATAAAAAGTAATTTTGCTGAATCGAGACTAACTGTATAATGTGACACAATAGTATCCAAGTAATGTTTTCGATTTAACACATACGATTCTAATAGAGTGCATTCAATATTAAATTTTTTACAAACCTGGTATAAAATGGTTGGATGACAATTTTCGATATCAATATCGGTATAATACATGCCAGAAATTGTGTGGCGAATTTCTTTCCTGAGTGTAAATAACGAAACCATGTCATTTGGGTTTGACCTACCCCAACACTGTTTGTCAACTTTATTATACTGCACAGTAGCAGTATTACCACCTATTAGAGACAAATATTTTGTCAATTGTTGTTTTTCACTGGTGTAGTTGTGTTGTTTCCATTTGGACAGGGTTGGTTTGAGTAAAGAGCTATGAATAAGTTTTCTAAGTGCACTTACGTCACACTTTTCTTTGAGTGTAATACCATTAAGGACATTTCTGGTAGGCTGAAGGGTCAAAGAATCCATCGGAGAATAATTATATAATATACCTAAATATAATTATTCTCCTTTAAACGTATAATCAAATATTATGAAATATTCCTAAATATTTTGTATTTTACTGTTTTTTTGAATAGGCCGGTATCCATTTTTTTAAAGGTTTCCATCCCTTCAAATATATATCCTTGCATTTTAAGAATTCCGCGAACAATGATTAGATGGTCACGTTTGGTGTCAACAGTAGGTCTATATGCTGTCATCGCACTAACCGCAAAAAATTTCGGAATCTCGTTTTTCAAGGCAAGTATAGCTTGTATTTTCTCAGTATCCGCATCCAGATCGCACAGATAAAATTCGGTTCCAACAATATCAATAAGTTTTTTACAAATCTCTTCGCGTTCTGCCACAAATTTATCAGCAAGTTTTACTCGAGGCATTTATATGATAAATAAGTAGAGTTTTATATGAGTTTTCACTGATTTATTGTTCAAATAGTAAGCAAAGCATAAACTCTGCTTTTCGTGTAATAAAATATTTATTATTAAGTCATTTACCAAGGAATGCGAGTGCGCCCTTGTTTTTTTCATAAAAAAAATTTTTGGTTTTATATTCAAATCAATTACAATGGAATCCGACGACACACAGATTTTTTCTGAAAAAAGATGTATATCCCGCAAACCACCTCTCATGTGGTCGGAGATCGACACACACAAATTGTTATTAGCTTATGTCGTGTTCGGCAATGACTGGAAAAAAATCGCGGAGAAATTCTCAGACAGGACCGCGTCTCAAGTGCATTATAGATATCAATATATTACCTCCAAAATGGTTTCGCCGTCGTCTCTGCATGTGCCTTTGGACACGGTCGATTTTACAGAAGTGTATTATGATTTGCAAAATTCTTAAAGGACGCTGTTGCCGACTATCGGAGCTCCCTTCGGGAGCACCTTGCAGTGCGCTAACAGTCGTCCGACAGTCTATCACATATTTTTAATTAAATAAATAAATTATTATTCAAGCTTTATAACATTGAGCTGTTTTGTAAACACATATCTCTCGTGATACATTGTCCGCCGCCGCAAATTGCACAAGAGGCATGCAATCTCCACATTGTCGCGGTTGTGTCCCACATCATTATTGATGCGCTCGAGAGTCCACTGCTTGTTTTCTCTCACAAAGTTGTAAAAAAGATACACTGCCTCTTTGCAATAAAAACATTTTAAATCTTTTTGTGTCAAGAGAGAGACGACAAAATAAAAATCCACAAACTTCTCTTCATCGAATTTGTTTTTCTGAATGTCTTGCATCTTGTAGCTCGAAATTTTGTGCTGGATTTGCCGTCTCAGCTCTCGACAAACCTCTTCGGTTGCTCTCTCTGTTTTTTCGTGAATCGCCTGCAAACACAGTCGCTGCTCATCCAATTCCAAGTATTTATTGTCAAATCGCCATTTGTTGGTTTCTTTCCGAATGGATTTCTCTTTTTTTGGCGGCGGGTCTATTTTTTTCGTTTTGGTTGTGTTGTCGAACACGAGAGATTTCACGTCCGTCATAAATGATATGTATACAATATGAAAACTATATAAACATATTTTTCGATAAAGGTTTAAAAAGACACTCATTAAAATATGTTTCAACAACAACAACAATCGCAACAATCGACACAAACAACAAGTTTGACGACAGACGAGACCAAAAATGATGATAAACTCATGTACAAATATAAAAGTTTTTTAAACTCTCAGATTTTATCCGATACCGCCACCAATAACTCGATGGTTCAGATCGACGAACTCCTCGAGACCGAGAAGAAAAACATGAATACAGAGTCGTGGAACAAGCTCGACAAACGACTAAAGATCCAGAAACTCCACGCATTTGCCGAAAAGTATGCTCGAGAGAATGCGCTCCCTGTTAAGGAAATTAAGAGTCTCAAAATGTTCTTCAGCGACTGTTTGAATAAGGATAAGCTCTCGAAAGTGAAGGACGTCGACTACGACAAACAGGCTGGTGTTATCAATTCAGTGAGCGGCCTTTGTTTCAACGTAGTCTCTCGGTCATTTACCATCCGCAACTTGGAGAAAAAGGTTTCGACCCTCAAATCGCTCACGCCGAAACGTTCAAGTAGTAATAGCGTTGAAATTGAATCATAATAAAAATATGCGGATTATATAAAAGAATGTTCCAATTTAGTGAAGAAGAAATTCTCGACCTTGAAATTGACATTCACGACTATGTAGACGATTATTTGCATAAAAATGGTATCCAACAGTGTCAGTCGGATTTTTATAAAACCATGGTGGATGCAGCCACGCAGGAATTTCTCGACGATTTGATATGTAGTGGGATTATCGAGTTTTCAATCGAATTCTACGACGCCGTGTTTCGCAAGTTTCGCAAGAGAGTCCATCGGTTTGTTAAAAATTATTACCATATTCACCAAATTCCGCGCAGATCTTATAGCAATCCTAGGACAACGACCTACGACATTGTAGACAAGAATTTTGTAAAGTTGCAGATCGAACGTCTGCGCGCCATTAAGCAACCGGCGCAAAGAACCCCGGAGTGGTATGCGTTCCGACACAACTTGATCACGGCGAGCAACATTTGGAAAGCGATCGGATCGGAGGCGAATCGAAATAGTTTGATCTGTGAAAAGTGCAAACCTTCGCACGGTGCTTCGTCACAAAGTGTTTTGCCACACGGTGCTTCGCAACAAGACGATGCAGAACCCACAACTGCAAACTCGGTCAATACAGAGTCGCCACTTCATTGGGGTGTCAAGTACGAGCCTTTGACTGTGATGTTGTACGAAAAACGAAACAAAGTAAAAGTCGGCGAGTTTGGATGCATCCAACACCCCAAATATTCGTTTATCGGCGCGTCGCCCGATGGGATTGTCGTGAGCGAAGATTCGCCCGCATTTGGGCGCATGCTCGAAATCAAAAATGTCGTGTCGAGAGAGATCACCGGCGTCCCCAAAATGGACTACTGGGTTCAAATGCAAATCCAGATGGAAGTTTGCGACTTGAATGAGTGCGATTTCTTGGAAACCCAATTTAAAGAGTATGACGAAACCGAGGACGATCTCTTTTACAAAAATAAACACCAATATTTGTACAACGGTGTGATCCTTTATTTTGTGGTCCGCGACTTTACCGATGGCCGTCCGCACTATGTGTACATGCCCTTTGATATAAGGCTCAACAAGGTGGATGTAAATGCATGGATCGACAGTCAAAAGGCGGCTCTCAAAGACACGCATATCTTGTTCAAACGCATTTATTGGTACTGCGAAACATATTCGTGCGTATTGGTCAAACGAAACCGATTGTGGTTTGACATGATGGTGCCGAAAGTAAAAGAGTTATGGGATATAATCGAGAGAGAACGCGTCGAGGGGTTTGAGCACAGGTTGCCGAAGAAACGCAATGCAGATAAAAAGAAATGTTTGATTAGTAGTGTATTGAGAGAAGAACTTGAAAATACAGTTTAGTATATAATTAAAAAAATGAGTTTAAAAATAATAACAAATTACAATTTATTATTATTCATTATCATTATGGCATCCGAAATGTATGTTGTAAAGAGAGACGGCGAGTCCGAGATTGTGTCGTTCGACAAGATTTTGCGGAGAATCAAGCGCATCGGTACGGAGGCAGGCATCAAGCTGAATTATACCCAGCTCGCGATGAAAGTCATCGACCAATTGTATGACAAGATTTCCACTGCAAAAATCGACGAACTCACCGCCGAACAGTGCGCGTCCATGTCGTCCATTCACTACGATTACGGTACTCTCGCCAGTCACATCACCGTTTCGAATCACCACAAAAACACCGACTCGAATATTTTAACAGTTATGCGCGAACTTTACAACTACACCGACAAACATGGCAACCACTCTCCTCTCATAACTCGAGAGTTGTTGGAGACTGTAGAGGAGCATTACACCGCCATTAGCGAGCGCATCGATTTTAAGCGCGACTATGTGTTTGATTACTTTGGTTTCAAAACTCTCGAGAAGACTTATTTGATGCGTATTAATGGGAAGGTCGTCGAGAGGCCGCAACACATGTGGATGCGTGTTTCTCTCGGAATTCATGGGAAGGATATAGAGAGTGCTTTCTACACATATGACCTCATGTCGCAAAAGTATTTTACACACGCTACACCAACATTGTTCAATGCAGGGACGCCGAGACCACAGCTTTCTTCATGTTTTCTACTTTCCATGGAAAATGATAGTATCGATGGCATCTACAATACTTTAAAAGATTGCGCTCTCATCAGCAAGTGGGCAGGTGGAATCGGTCTCCATATCCACAATGTGAGAGCGACACATAGTCATATTCGCGGGACCAATGGCACCAGCAATGGCATCGTTCCCATGTTGCGCGTTTTCAACAACACCGCCAAGTACGTTGACCAATGTTTGGACCCCGAAACCATTATTTACTCGAAGCGCGGCCCTCTCCGAATAAAAAACGCAGTGGTTGGAGACGAAGTGATTACGGACGACGGTAACTTTTATCCGGTTCGAAAAATTCTTAATTATCCAAATTTCAGGGGAGAAATGCACTCGATCGATATTAAACACACCATGCAGCCGCTCCTCGTTACCGACATGCATCCTCTCTACGTGGTTCGAAACGAAAAGTTTATTCAGACCAAGTTTAAACGCCTTGTGTGCGACCTTGACAGAAAATTGGTCGTTCCCGAGTTTGTGGAAGCGAGAGATGTGAGAGAAAACGATTTCGTCGGGTTTCCAATCCCTCGGTTCGAAAAGGATGTCGCCCATTTTAGCGAAGATGATTGCCGCATGTACGGAATCCTGGTCGGTAGTAACGCCGTTCTCTCGAACGATTGCCGCATTTCATTCTTGAAACATAATACGGTCGAGTTTGTAGAGAGGTATCTGACCAATATTTGCATACGGCACGATTGTTACGATACGCGCGTTGCATTTGAAACCTCGCATTCATTCAAGTTTACGCAAGAAATGATTTCGAACGACAAGGGTGAAAAAATAGTTCTTCCAAATATGCTCCACTTGCCGCGCAACAAGACTCTGAAACTTATTCAGGGCTTGCTCGAGAGCAGCGCGTGTTTTGATCAGAACCGCATCCAGTTAGAGACAAGCTCTCACGAGATTGCCGAAGCGGTTCGTTACTTGCTTTTGCGTCTCGGCATTCTTACATCGGGCTACACAAAGAACCGCTGCCACCCCGTGTGGAAAAAGCGCAAGATTATTTTATCGATCCCGAAGAAGCAAGAAATCTGTGACTTGTTTCCGGATGTTCTGACCGTGTGCAAGAATTTCAAGTTCTTTGAACACAATGGTTATCTTTTCAGTATTGTGAGAGATAACAAAAAACTCGAGAGCTTACAGACTAGTCGCGTAATTGATCTTGAAGTCGACCACGATGACCATCACAACTTTCTCACCCATCATGGCTTGGTACACAACGGCGGAGGCAAGCGCAACGGGTCATTTGCCATTTACTTGGAGCCATGGCACGCAGATATTGAAAAGTTTTTGGAAATGCGAAAGAATCACGGGGACGAGGAGCTGAAGGCGAGAGACCTCTTTTACGCATTGTGGATTCCAGACTTGTTTATGAACCGTGTGAAAAACAATGGCTCGTGGACTCTCATGTGTCCGGACGAGTGCCCTGGTCTCTCGGATGTTTATGGAGAGGAGTTTGAAGCGCTTTATACAAAGTATGAGACCGAAGGCAAGGGGCGCGCCACCGTGTCGGCGAGAGAGTTGTGGTTCAAAGTTCTCGATGCCCAGATGGAGACCGGCACACCTTATTTGTGTTACAAGGATACTGCAAACAAAAAGTCGAACCAGAAAAACATTGGTGTGATCAAGAGCTCGAATTTATGCGTTGCGCCCGAGACTCTTATTTTGACTGATGCTGGTCATCTTAGAATCGAATCACTCGAAAACCAGAATGTGAGTGTTTGGAACGGAGAAAAGTTTAACGAGGTTGTGATTAAAAAGACTGGAGAGAATCAACCTCTCATTGAGGTGCATGCAGATGATGGGTCTATTCTTGCTTGCACGCCGTATCACGAGTTTTATTTGCAAAACGACGAAGGCAATATTTACAAGACGGAGGCAAGAAATTTGCAATCTGGCGACAGACTCATTCGCGCCGCGTTTCCAATTATCGACGGAGTATCTGAAATTTATGGCCATGGAAATGAATCGCTGGCATGCAAAATGCAGTGGTTCTCGGAACTTTGTCAACAAAATGGCGTATTCGACAATGAGACCCAGCAACTGCGAATCATATCGTCCGACAGCGAGTTCTTGTTCGGTGTAAAATTAATGCTCCAAACTTGTGGTGTAAATGCACGGTTAGTGAATACTGACGTGAATTGGGAACTCGTCCTCTCTTCGACGGATATTCGCTCCTTACAAAGTGTTGGGTTTTCAACAGCGATCGAGGGTTTATTAAACGATTCGGTTAATAATATGTTTGTAAACGTTGTCAAGATTGTGGATAATAATCGAGTTGATAACACATTTTGTTTTACAGAACCGGATCGTCACATGGGTGTGTTTAATGGGCTTTTAACCGGCCAGTGTAGCGAAATCATGGAGGTCTCTACATCGACCGAGACCGCCGTATGCAATCTCGCGTCCATTGGTCTCCCTACATTTGTCAATCAAGAATCGCAGACTTTTGACTACGACAAGTTGCGCGAAGTTGCGGGAATAATTACTGAAAATCTGAACAAGGTTATCGATGTGAATTACTATCCCACTGAAAAGACGAGAGTATCGAATTTGCGTCATAGACCCATCGGAATCGGTGTTCAAGGTTTAGCGGACGTTTTTATGTTATTAAACGTCGCCTTTCACAGCGAAGAGGCCAAGGAAATCAACAAGCGAATTTTTGAGACTATTTATTATGGCGCTCTAACAAAATCCGCCGAACTCGCTGCCATTCACGGGCCTTACGAGACTTACGACGGCTCTCCCGCCTCGAGAGGCATTTTGCAGTTTGATATGTGGAATGTGACGCCCTCCTCCGAATTGAACTGGGCTTCTCTCAAGGACAAGATTGCAAAATCGGGTCTTCGCAACTCGCTCTTGCTCGCGCCCATGCCGACCGCATCGACCTCTCAAATCCTTGGATTCAACGAGTGTTTTGAGCCGTTCACCAGCAACATTTACAGCAGGAGAACAATGGCTGGAGAGTTCGTGTTGACAAACAAATATTTGATGCGCGAACTGATTGATCTCGGTATCTGGAGCAGCGATTTGAAGAACAGTATTATTGCCAACCAGGGCAGTGTGCAGCATATTGCGAATATTTCGGACCAACTCAAACTCAAATATAAAACTGTGTGGGAGATTCCGATGCGTCATGTGATTGACATGGCGGCTGACCGCGGTGCGTTTATTTGCCAGAGCCAGAGTTTGAATTTGTGGCAAGAAGACCCGAACTACAATTCCTTGACGTCTATGCATTTTTACGCTTGGTCAAAGGGTTTAAAAACGGGCATCTATTACTTGAGAAGACGCGCGAAACACCGGGCACAACAATTTACGATCGAGCCGAAGAAGAATGAAGAGTGCGAAATGTGTAGCTCTTAAGGAAACCTACGGTTTCCTTATAATCCTTCCCTTTTCTTTGTTTCCTTCGCCTTATGATCCTTCCCTTTTCTTTGTTTCCTTCGCCTTATGATCCTTCCCTTTTCTTTGATTCCTTTTTTTGTTTCCTTCGCCTTATGATCCCTCCTTTTTCTTTTTTCGCATTATGATCCTTCCATTTAATTTATATTTTTTTTAATTTCTAAATAAAAAATATAAAATGTCCTCGTATAAATTGGTCGGTTTGTTTATTTTAATTTTAATTATTTTGTTTGGTCTATACAATGAGTGCGAATCTCACGAATATGTAAAGAAACGCAGCAAATGGTCTATGTCTTCAAAAGAGAGATATGAACATAAAATGAGACGCTTCTGTGCGCTTCCTATGTGGGTTTTGGTTTTGGTTGCAATTTCATTAACATCTGCGTTAAAAGTGCATATAGTCCCAATAATACATAAAATGCATATGTTGTATATGCGTTCACGTTTTATGCTTTTTTAAAATTTCGAATGCGCGGTTCAGCGCTTGATACTCTATCATTAGTTCGTTATGATCCCCGTTAAAATTCTGTTGTAAAAACTCGCACCGCGCGGTCAGTTCGCTGTTTATTCGCAACAACTTTTGTATTTCCATCTCGGCCTTTTCGAGGCGCGCGCTTTCGCTTACAGGTTCTTGTAACATGCTATATATAGAAAAATATTTTTTTGATTTTACTAAAAAAATATTTAGATACGATTTAATAAAAATAGGAATGAATTTATTCGATAAATCGAAACCAACCCTCACCTACGTGTCTTGTTTTGTAAATATTAATTGCAAAGAACCTCACAAAACACATCAATGGCGCATGGACAATTTCACACACATTGCAAAAACTGGCGTCCCCATCGTGTTGTATGTCGACCAAGAAATTCGAGAGGTGTATAAAAAAGAATGGTCAACATTCAGCAACGTGGTTTTGCGCGATGTCGATTATTCCAAGTCGTGGACCTACAAAGTTTGCAGTTTGTACAAAAACAATTTGCCAGCCTCTCGAAATATGGTAAAAGACTCCTTCCTCTTTCTTTGTCTCATGAATATGAAAATCGAGTTTGTAGTGAATGCCGTGAACGAAAATCCGTTCGATACAAACCATTTTGCCTGGATCGATTTCAATTTGGCGCACATTTTCAAACAAAAGACGGCGACCAGTAATTACATGAAATTCTTGACAACTTGCAAATGGCAACCGCGGTTCATTGCAAACCCTGGATGTTGGGAACGCGGACAGGGCATCGAAAACATTGTCGACCACATCAACTGGCGATTTTGCGGCGGCTTCATGATCGGCGACGGAGAGTCTTTCATTCACTTATTCGATCTATATCTCGAACATTTCACGATTTTTATGCATAGGTTCCGACACATCACTTGGGAAGTGAATTTCTGGGCTTGGTTGGAAGTGAATGCCAAATGGGAAATCGTGTGGTTCAAGGCAGACCACGACGATAGTATCGTGCGCATTCCGTCGTCTCTCTTCTCAAGATGTTTGGGTTATGGGCGATCAACCATTCGCTACAATTTGCCGGACGAACCGCGGTTTTATCCCTCGTCAAGTTCTTATATTAAATATGGAGAGGACCATATTTTAAATGTTCGTTATGTAAACTACAGGCTTGATGAATACGGACGGTACCATATTAATCACCCTCATGGTTGTCTCGAAACTAAAAATTTGCGGTGTTTCTTGGAGGATGATTTGCGAACGATAAAGTCGTGCGAGTTTATGTGGGAGGGAATGATGGGTCTCAGAGAGTATGACAAGTCCATTGTTGGTCTCGAGGACGTGCGTCTCTACAAGTCTGGCGACAAACTGAAATATGTGGCGACAAACAAGTCGTATCATGTTTTGCAAAAGATTCGGATCATGACGGGAGAGTACTCTGCCTCGATGGCGATGTTTGAATCGGGCCAAGTGTTGGAACCGCCGACGGACACGAATTGTGAGAAAAATTGGATTCCTCTGGGTTACGGCGCCAAAGGCGCCTTGTCAGTCGGCAACGGAGCTGCCTTGTCAGTCGGCAACGGAGCTGCCTTGGAAAAATTCATTTACCGCTGGGCTCCTTTCGAAATCGGCGAACTCCGCGGCGACACTCTCAAAATAATTAAATCAATCCCTGTCGAACACATGCTGTTGCAAAAAATTCGCGGCTCCTCTCCGCCGGTTTGGTCCTCGAGAGATCAATGCTTTTATTGCGTCGTTCATTACTGCGAACACATTCACGGCGATAAGACTCTCACATATTACCACATGTTGGTAAAACTCAATCGAGAGCACGAACCGATCGAGTGGTCCGACGTTTTCCATTTCAATCGTATTGGAATCCAGTATTGTATTGGGTTTACAATATTGGACGACCACAAATTTGCATTTTGGTTTTCAGAGCACGACGGAAATCCCGGGTTTCTTATTGTATAAACTTGTTCACCTTAAGTAGTTCCAAGTTTGGGTTCAAGTATTCATCAAAACTGTAGGGAAACTTTTTCACAATCTTCTCTCCAGTCTCTTCGTTCTCAACAATTTCAATGATCGGATATTTCAACAACCGAATATTATCGAGGTTCGTCTGAATCGTTTTATAGTGAGCCATAATGTCCGCCAACAGCTCTCGATTGTTGCTCAACATCATCTCGTGTCTCAACTTGCGAATTAACGCGAGCTCTGTATAAATTTCTTGCGTCTTTTTGGAAATAATCTTCTTCTTCTCTGGATTATTTACAATATCTTCATAGTTGTCTGCAAACACAATGTCGTTTTTCAGTTTATCTACCGTGTCTTTGAATTTCTCCACCGACTTGTCTCCATCCATATACTCAAAGAGAGTGTCCATTTTCAATTGTATAATTTCCTGCTTCGACTTCTCAATCAACTCTTGATCATTCCTCATCTCTTGTTTACTGATTGTCAAACTCGAGAGAATCGAAATGTTCAAATCACAGGGTTTCAAGGAGTTTCCGCAAATGGCTCTCAAATTATTGTCTTCGTCTCTCCAGAATTTGGTGCCACCTTTCTGCCCGCAATTCACGCATTTAAACTGCGTTCGTCTCGCCTCTCGGATTTTCTCATGTCTCGGCTTCTCCTTATTGGACATGATCTTGAAAATCGCAGCTTTCCTCTCTTGTGCATACTTGTTTTTGAGAGCATAATAATCGTTGACGGCATCTTTCACGGTGATATCGACTGTCTTCGCGTCCGACTTTGTCTTTCCTTTACGAGAGATATCGAGCTGAGTGTGTTCGTCCTTCTTCAGTTGAAAGTTGCGATTGGAAAGTGGGGCATTAAATATTGTTTGGAGAGAAGGATTGTCGAGAGTGCTGACTTTCACGCAAGCCTCGCACTCGTGTAAATCAAGCTCTCTCAAATTGTTATTGTTGAGAGACAACTTTTCCAAAGTTTTGGGGAGGTTTGTGACGGATGCGATTTTATTGTTGTCGAGAGTAAGAGAGCTTAAACTGACCATCTCTTTCAAATCCACTTTGGTGATTTTATTGTGCGACGCCTCCAATTCGACTAAATCTCTCAACTCGGCAGATGGGATACTCACTAAATGATTATCGTTGATGACAATGATCTGTATTCCACGAGGCACATTATGGATACGAGTGATCTCGCCTTTAGTGAAGTGCAATTCTTCAATGCCTTTATTTTTAAGGATCGAGAGATTAATTTCACCCGAGAGAGGTGTGTCGATAAAACATTTTGTGCCGAGGATTGCTTTGCCAGTATTTATTATGTTTTCGAACTTTTCTTGGTCAGGCATTTATTTGTGTGTGCGTGTATATATATATTATCGGTAAGTCTATTCTCAGAGAAGGATGGCGCATAAAAAATATTTAAAGATTAAACCCATTCCGTAAATAACAAAAAAAAATGGACTGCGAACGGCTTGTCAAAATAATGAACCAATCTTTTCAACATGTGGAAGACATGGAGAGCAAGATGAATGCGATAATGCTTCTCCAGTTTTCCGATAAAAGAATTGAAATTGAAAAATTAAAAACTATGGAGATCGCCAACTACTTGAAATCTCTCGAAATGTTGCATAAATTTTGCAATACGCGAAACTAAACGGGAGCTTGTCTTCTTAAATAGTAGTCCGTGTCAACAAAAGGCAGCTTGGTCATATCCGAGAAATTGCCTCTCTTCTTATCATCTTGATACATCTGAATCTTCGACATGATAATCTCCTGGTCTCTCTTCATTTTCTGCTGCATCTCGTACGGCGTCAGCTTCGACTTGTATTTGTAGTAAAGGATGCCCCCAAACACCAACACAAACATCACTACCGCTGTTAAATTTAAAAAAAAAGAATAATTATTCATTCGCGACTCGTGAACACTTCGCAACGAATTGTCGATAAAATAGCGAACATTGTCTTCTATTAATTTCGGCATGAGAGTCTCGTCGGACATGTATATTTTCAACATTACATTTTATAACCTCCGTAATTTACGCCAAAAATACAATCTCGCCGGATATTATAACAAAATGGCCACTACTACTTCTGAAATTATTGGCATTTACACAGGTTTATTATTGTTTTTATTTATTGTAATTTTCGTTTATTACTACTATTTTAAAATCGAGAGCGCTCTCACGCGAAATGGCATTCTTGTCGTTCTCATCTGGCTCATCACAAGTAGCATTACCATTGTGATCAAGTCGACCATCGGCAAGGACTTCAATGTAGGGTCCGCATTTCTCTTAAATCTCTTTTCCGTCGGGGTTATCGTAGTTCCTCTCCTGTTTATCCTTTACACGTTTCCAATTATAGGCCGCGCATTTGAGAACACGATCGGATACTTTTTCATCAACAATGACGACCTCACGACAGTGATGCGCAAGATTTTCAAGTCGCAGTCGGGGGCGCCATATGATTTCAATATCTTGATTACGCAAATGTTTGACGACGGCACGCTCGATAATTATTTAGACACCATGGCTCTCAAAGATATTGTCAAACAAGAAGATGAACCGTCGCAAGAAAGTCTCGCTACGCTGCGAGAGATTGTTGGTAAAAAACACAGCATGTCCGAGGCGACCTTTGTGTCTTTAGCAACTGTTGTGGCATCTCTCATCTGCTTCTTGCCGGTTGTTTATCAACTCTTTTAAGATAAGGAAACCAAGGTGTTCAGCCCGCAAAGCGGGCCTATGCCTTATGATCCTTCCTTTTAATGAAGGAGGCTATAAAATGATTATAATTAAAAAATTATTAGAATCATTAAGAAGAATTTACAAAATACTTTTTAAACATTTGGACGATTTAGATATCAAATACTTTAAAAAAAAAGGGAGGGATCAATCAGCCCGTAGGGCTGCGCCCTTAGGG
>JACCEA010567032.1_pt1 | contig 25945 bp, 24 predicted proteins | sample 7449851 | NCBI WGS metagenome assembly JACCEA01 (sample SAMN15323453, study PRJNA562643) | freshwater metagenome | isolation source: river surface water | place: USA:Blue River Watershed | collected 2017-08-18
CCCGTAGGAGTCTGGACCGTGTCTCAGTACCAGTGTGGCTGATCATCCTCTCAGACCAGCTACTGATCGTCACCTTGGTAAGCCATTACCTCACCAACTAGTTAATCAGACGCGAGCTTCTCTTTAGGCAAATTGCTTTTTTCACATTAATAATAATTAGTGCATATAGGGTTTTAGCAATTATTTCTAAATGTTATCCCCTTCCTAAAGGCAAATTCTCACGCGTTACTCACCCGTTCGCCACTGACTTTTTTAGCAAGCTAAAATTGCCCGTTTGACTTGCATGTGTTAAGCATACCGCTAGCGTTCATCCTGAGCTAGGATCAAACTCTTAAATATATAATCAAAACTTTTTGTTTTTTTTTTATCAGAATTTTTATTTTTTTATTTTTTTTAGTATTATACGATAAAACTTTATTCTTTGTCAATTGCTCAATTCGTGTAATTAAGAAATACTTATAATAAATTCAAAAAGATTAAATGCTGAATTAAAATTTTTAGATTAAAAAACTAACTATATAAAAAACTTAATTTAATGCTTAATTCTTCCATTTAATTTAAAATTACTTAAACAATTTTATGACAATTACAATCGGGCAAGTTGAAAGAAAAAACCCAGGAGTATTCTCTCTTGTAGATGATTGGCTAAAACGCGATCGTTTTGTATTTGTGGGATGGTCAGGTTTACTACTTTTCCCATGTGCATATTTAGCCTTAGGTGGATGGCTTACAGGTATAACTTTTGTAACATCTTGGTATACTCATGGATTAGCTTCTTCGTTTTTAGAAGGCTGCAATTTTTTAACAGCAGCAGTTTCATCTCCAGCAAATAGTATGGGTCACTCCCTTCTGCTTTTATGGGGACCAGAAGCTCAAGGAAACTTCACTTTATGGTTCAAAATTGGTGGTCTTTGGTCCTTTGTTGCTTTACATGGGGCATTTGGATTAATTGGCTTCTGCTTAAGACAATTTGAAATTGCTAGACTTGTTGGGATAAGACCTTATAATGCACTAGCGTTTTCTGGACCAATAGCAGTCTTTGTTTCAGTTTTTCTATTATACCCATTAGGACAAGCTAGCTGGTTTTTTGCTCCAAGTTTTGGAGTTGCTGCCATTTTTAGATTCCTATTATTTTTACAAGGCTTCCATAACTGGACACTTAACCCATTCCATATGATGGGTGTTGCGGGAATTCTTGGAGGAGCACTTTTATGTGCAATTCATGGAGCAACCGTTGAAAATACATTATATGAAGATGGAGATGCAGCAAATACATTTAGAGCATTTACACCAACACAATCTGAAGAAACTTATTCAATGGTAACAGCAAACAGATTTTGGTCACAAATCTTCGGTGTAGCTTTTTCAAACAAACGTTGGCTACATTTCTTTATGCTATTTGTACCTGTAACTGGATTATGGGCAAGTGCTGTGGGAATTGTAGGATTAGCCCTAAATCTAAGAGCTTACGATTTCATTTCACAAGAATTAAGAGCCGCGGAAGATCCTGAATTCGAAACTTTCTATACAAAAAATATTTTATTAAATGAAGGTATTAGATTATGGATGGCCGCTCAAGATCAACCACACGAAAATTATATATTCCCAGAGGAGGTACTACCACGTGGAAACGCGCTTTAACGAATTAGATATCACAACTGATAAAAGTATTGAATCAACTGGATTTGCTTGGTGGGCAGGAAATGCTCGATTAATTAACCTTTCAGGAAAACTTTTAGGAGCACATGTTGCACATGCAGGTCTAATGGTATTCTGGTGTGGAGCAATGACTTTATTTGAAGTATCGCATTTTATACCAGAAAAACCCTTATATGATCAAGGATTTATTTTATTACCACACTTAGCAACACTTGGATGGGGAGTAGGGCCTGGTGGTGAAATCAAAGATATTTATCCTTACTTTGTTGTAGGTGTATTACATTTAATTTCATCTGCTGTTTTAGGTTTTGGTGGAATTTATCATTCGCTGTTTGGACCAGATACTCTAGAAACAAATGCTCCATTATTTGGGTATGATTGGCGTGATAAAAATAAAATGACAACAATCTTAGGAATCCACTTATGTCTTTTAGGGATAGGAGCATTCTTACTTGTTATAAAAGCGATGTATGTGGGTGGTATTTATGACACTTGGGCACCAGGAGGTGGAGATGTAAGACTAATTAAAAATCCTACTCTCAATCCATTAGTTATATTTGGATATGTATTCAAATCACCTTTCGGTGGAGATGGATGGATCATTTCTATAAATAACATGGAAGATTTAGTTGGAGGTCATATCTGGGTTGGTATTTTATGCTTAGCAGGAGGAATCTGGCATATCTTAACAAAACCATTTGCATGGGCACGTAGAGCTTTTGTATGGTCAGGAGAAGCATATTTATCATATAGCTTAGCAGCTTTATCAGTAATGGGGCTTACAGCTTCAATTTTCGCTTGGTATAATAACACAGCATATCCAAGTGAATTTTTCGGACCTACAGGACCAGAAGCTTCTCAAGCGCAAGCGTTTACATTCTTAGTACGTGACCAACGCCTTGGAGCAAACGTTGCCTCTGCACAAGGACCTACTGGGTTAGGAAAATATTTAATGAGATCTCCAAGTGGGGAAATAATTTTTGGTGGAGAAACAATGCGTTTCTGGGATATGAGATCACCTTGGCTTGAACCACTACGCGGACCGAATGGCTTAGATATTAACAAAATACGTAATGATATTCAACCATGGCAAGAAAGACGCGCAGCTGAATATATGACTCATGCTCCTTTAGGATCTTTAAACTCAGTTGCTGGAGTAGCCACAGAAATAAACTCTGTTAATTACGTTTCTCCAAGATCATGGTTAACATGCTCACATTTCTTCCTAGGTTTCTTTTTACTAGTTGGACACTGGTGGCATTCAGGTCGAGCAAGAGCTGCTGCTGCTGGATTTGAGAAAGGAATTAATCGTGAAACAGAACCAGTTCTTCAATTAAAACCTATTGATTAATTTTGAGATCAAAAAAATCAAAATTTACTTAACTTTATTTAAATAAAGTTAAGTAAAAGAAAAATTTGAAAAATTATAAGAATAACATATATATTTATATTTAATCAGGCGATTAGCTCAGCGGTAGAGCATCTGCCTTACAAGCAGATGGTCACTGGTTCAAATCCAGTATCGCCTATATTAATACTTGAAAAAATGATATACTAATTTTGAATGGGGCTCATCGTCTAAGGGATTAGGACGGAAACCTTCTAAGTTTCTAATGTAGGTTCGAATCCTACTGAGCTCAATAAAGAATAAATAAATTAAGTTAAAAAAATTGATGTAAATAATTTTTCAATTTTGTCCCCCGAGTTAATAGTTTCCATTGGATCTTTACGTAGCCTATGTCTTAAGCATAAAGTGATAGTATTTTTAATATCATCTAGAGAAACTTCTAGGCGATTCTCAAATGCAGCCAAAGCTTTTGCAGCACGAGTAGCAACAATATCTCCTCTTAACCCTTCAATTCCTGCTTGACTACAAAGGTCAGAAATTTTTAGCTGATAATCTTGACTTAATTGAACTTGAGGTAAAATTGATTGAGCTTTTAAAATACGTTCTTGGATTTTTCCTTGTTCATTTTGATATCGTTGAAACCAACTCTCAGGAGATTGATCAAAGCTAATTCTTTCTTCAACGATTTTTACGCGTAAGCTTGGATCTTTTATAGTTCTAATCTCAGCATGCATTCCAAATCTATCAAGTAATTGAGGTCGTAACTCCCCTTCTTCTGGATTTCCAGATCCAACTAAAATAAATTTTGCCGGATGCTTAATCGAAACCCCTTCGCGCTCAACGGTATTCCAACCAGAAGCTGCAGAATCTAATAAAACGTCGACTAAATGATCATCTAATAAATTGATTTCATCAACGTATAAAAGACCTCTATTAGCTCGGGCTAATAAACCTGGCTCAAAAGTACTGTCTCCACCAGATAACACTTCTTTTAAATTTATACTACCACATAATCGATCTTCTGTTGCACCTAAAGGTAATTCTACCATAGGAATTTTAATCAATTCTGTTTCGTAATTTTCTGGAGAATTTTTGGGATCAGTATTAAAGGGATCATTTTTAATCACTAAAATATCTGGAAGAAGATCCGCTAAAGCTCGAATGGTTGTTGACTTTCCTGTACCACGATCTCCCATTATCATTACACCACCTATTTTAGGATCAATTACATTTAGCTGTAAAGCTAACTTCATTTCATCTTGACCAATTATGGCTGCAAAAGGAAAATTTTTAAAAGTTTTTATAGATGACATAGATTAATCTTTACTAATGAATTTAAAGTTACGACAAAATAATTTATTACGAAGTAATTTTTCTATATTATACATGAATAAATATTTTTGACCAGGAAAAACAAACATATAATTATAATATGTTTGATATATAAAGATAATAAAAATTAAAGTCATATGTTCGATGTATTGAATTTAGGATGGGCATCATTAATGATGGTTTTCTCATTCTCATTAGCGTTAGTTGTTTGGGGAAGAAACGGTTTTTAGATATTTTAGAAAAGATATAAATTTTTAAAACTATGAATGAAATTTTAACTGTTGCAGTAACCTGCTTTGTATTAACATTATTTGGACTAGCACTTGGATTTTTATTTTTACAAGTACAAGCAAAAACATAAAAATGAATCTTATAGCTTCAATACTTTTAATAACAAACTTTTTTATAAGCATAAGTATTTTATTACAAGAAGATCCTATAAAAAGCACAAATTTATCTTTTGGAAAAAGACCATTCTTTAATAGCTTTTTAGAAAAAATCACATTTCTGATTATTATTGCTCAATTTTTCTTTTTACTAATACAACTCAAGTTTAATCTTTTATAATTTATGAATAATCTACTACAAATTTATTCATCAATTAAAAATGAACAAAAGCCAATAATTCAATTTATTGAGCTAAAAAAAATAGACTCTATTTCAAATTATTTTAAGAGATACGCCTCTTTAATTGTATCTCTTTTGATAGGTCTACTTTTTTATCCGAAAGAGTCCTTTTTAGAAAAAGTATGCGTTTTAGATCTATTAAGCTTTATAATCTGTTTCATAAATTTTTTACTATGGAAAAATATACTACAAAGTTTTCGCTATTCTAAAATTTATTATGAAGAATCTTCATGGTTTGACCTAAAAATATGGAATAAGCCAAGTTTTTTAATAAAAAATGATAAAATTTTTGAAAATTATAAAGTAAAGCTAAAATTAAGAAAATTTTGGAGAATTTGCAAAAATCTTTTAACTATATTAATATTTCTTTTTATGATAGTTTACTTTATAAAGTAAAAACAATATAATTATTATAATAATGGTGGGATGGAGCAGCTTGGTAGCTCGTCGGGCTCATAACCCGAAGGTCAATGGTTCAAATCCATTTCCCGCTACATTACCAAATTTCGAAAGCAAAGAAAGTTTTAAAAATTTTCTAAATCACTTAAAAATTATGAATTCAAATAGTAAATATTTCCCTGAATTTGGAGGAAGTACTGGGGGTTGGTTACAATCTGCTGAACAAGAAGAAAAATACGTAATTACTTGGAATAGTACAGAAAGCCTAGCGGATAATCGAATTTTCGAAATGCCTACAGGAGGAGCAGCTATTATGAAACAAGGGCCCAATATTGCATATTTTGCTAGAAAAGAACAATGTCTTGCATTAGGAAAGCAATTGCGTAATAACTTTAAAATCAATGATTACCGCATTTTTCGACTATTTTCTAATGGAGAAATTCAATTTATCCATCCAAAAGATGGAGTCTTTCCTGAAAAAGTAAATGAAGGAAGAATAGCCATTGGAAAACGTGACTTCTCTATTGGTAAAAACCCAAACCCAAGCAACCTAAAATTCACGGGAATAGAAACTTATAATTCTTAAATAATATCTTTCTAAAATATCTTAAGATATTTTAGAAAATTGGAGAAATGGCAGAGTGGTCGATTGCGTCTGACTTGAAATCAGATGAAGCTAACAGGCTTCCGTGAGTTCGAATCTCACTTTCTCCTTTTATAATTTTAAACCTTTAACCTTGACAATAAATTTTAAAAAGATATATAATGACTTGGGGGCAAGGAGATAAGATATTAATAATAAGTTAATAAATTAAAAGCTCTTTACTAAAGTGAAAACTTTTTGTAATAATTTCAAGAGTTAATTTCTATCAAACAATAGGTATATTGCAATTTATATAAATAACTTATATAATATGTATACAAAAGATAAAATGAGATTATTAGTACCCCTAGCACAATGTTGTTACCAATAAAGCAAAACAAAAAGGTATCAAACATTTGGACAAAAATTTGACCAACCAAAAATAACATTCATGTTGACTAAATGAACGAAGCGTCAGAAAGAACACGAATTAAATCAGAGCGATACGAATCAGGAGTAATTCCATATAAAAAAATGGGTTATTGGGATCCCAATTATACAGTAAAGGAATCTGATATTTTATGCTTATTTAGGATTACACCACAACCTGGAGTAGATCCCATTGAAGCTGCAGCTGCAATTGCAGGTGAATCTTCAACTGCAACGTGGACAGTAGTATGGACAGATTTACTAACTGCATGTGATATTTATCGAGCAAAAGCGTATTTTGTAGAAGAAGTTCCGAATGCCACAAACGAATACTTTGCTTTCATTGCCTATGAATGCGACTTATTTGAAGAAGGATCAATAGCAAATTTAACAGCATCAATAATTGGAAATGTATTTGGTTTTAAAGCCGTAAAAGCTCTTCGACTAGAAGATATGCGTATTCCTTACGCCTATTTAAAGACTTTTATGGGACCCGCTTCTGGAGTTATTGTTGAAAGAGAAAGACTTGATGTCTTTGGTCGTCCTTTATTAGGAGCTACAGTTAAGCCAAAACTAGGACTTTCTGGAAAAAATTATGGACGCGTTGTTTATGAAGGATTAAGAGGTGGATTAGACTTTTTAAAAGATGATGAAAATATTAATTCACAACCTTTTATGCGTTGGCGTGAACGATACTTATATGTAATGGAAGGAATTAATAAAGCATCAGCAAAAACAGGATCCATTAAAGGCTCTTATTTAAACGTAACGGCTGCCACAATGGAAGATATGTATGAAAGAGCTGAGTTTGCCCGTGATTTAGGTTCAATTATTATTATGATTGATTTAGTTATAGGATATACGGCTATTCAATCAATGTGTTATTGGGCACGTAAAAATGATATGATCATACATCTTCATCGAGCTGGTCACTCAACGTATACACGTCAAAAAAATCATGGAGTAAATTTCCGCGTAATTTGTAAATGGATGCGCATGGCAGGAGTAGATCATATTCATGCAGGAACAATAGTAGGGAAACTTGAAGGTGACCCAAATACAGTGAAAGGATTTTATGATACGCTTTTATTACCTGTCTTAAAAGAAAATCGAGGAACAGGAATTTTTTTTGATATGGATTGGGCTTCATTAAGAAAATGTATGCCTGTTGCTTCAGGAGGAATCCATTGTGGACAAATGCATCAACTAACCCATTTACTTGGTGAAGACGTTGTTTTACAATTTGGCGGTGGAACAATCGGTCACCCTGATGGAATTCAAGCAGGAGCCACTGCAAATCGAGTAGCTTTAGAAGCAATGGTATTAGCAAAAAATGAAGGCTATGATGTTTTAAAAGAAGGGCCAAATATTTTAAAAGCTGCGGCAAAAGAATGTAAACCTTTACAAGTTGCCTTAGATTTATGGAAAGCCATTACTTTTAACTATACTTCAACAGATACATTAGATTTTGAATCTACACCTATTTCAACAATTAATTAAATTAAATTATGATAAGAATTACACAGGGCAATTTTGCTTTACTTCCAGATTTAACTGATGAACAAATTAAAAATCAATTAAATTATGCTATGAAAAAAGGTTTCGCTATTTCTATCGAATATACAGACGATCCTCATCCTAGAAATTGTTATTGGGAAATGTGGGGATTACCTCTTTTTGATATTAGCAATCCTTCTGTTGTTTTACTTGAATTAAATGAATGTAGGAAGATTCATCCCCATTGTTATATTAAAATTAATGGCTTCAATAATGAACGAGGAGTAGAAAGTACAGGAATGTCATTTATTGTTCATCGACCAGAAATTGAACCAGGGTTTTATTTAAACCGACAAGAAGGAAAAGGTCGAAATATATCCTATAGTCTTCAAAGTTATGCAGTTCAATATGCTCCTGAAGGGAATCGTTATAATTTTCAAGACGAGAATGACTAATGATGAGAAATAATAACCCAGATGACATATTAATTAAAAGCAAAGAATTTCTGAGAAAATATCGTGCATTGCCACCCAAGCCTCCTTTTCCTACGAACGTGAAACTAGAGTTCGCAAAAATCCTAATGGATGCAGAATTGGTCAATAAATATACTATAAAATATACGAGGACATACAACGGGTTTGGTTTTGAAATTGTACTAGGTTGTTTAGGAAAACAGATTGATCCAAAAATACTTGAAATATTTAAAAAATTTGTATTAACATTAGCTAAATTTTTCCATAAAAATCATAAGACAATCGAAAAGCTTTTTTTGAGAAAAAACGAAATGTCAGATGAAGAATGGCATGCTGAGCTTGAAAAAATTCTTAACAGTCTGGAAAAAAGAAATAAGAAATTAAGTGAAGAAAAAAAAAAAGAAATTCTCCTTAACAGAGCAAAAGAAAAGCTTGAAAAGAAATTTTTTCTAACTAATAAAACTTTTGATCGACAGATAAATGATTTTGGTGTAGATATGAGTATATTAGAATATCTACTCTGTTCCTTCCTAGATTCTGAAACGCTTATCATAATAGAAAGCTTCAAATATACTCGAAAAAAAGTTTCTAAAAATAGAAAAAACTCTAAAAAGAATCTTGATTCTAATGAGACTGAAAATACTATGAAAGAGAATGATAATAAGGAATAAAAATTTTACCGAAGAAGTAAAATTTGGTTATATACATTCATCGATTCCAAAAACTTTAAACGACTTAGAAGTTGACTTTATAGGGTTTCAAACTATTATTTCGGAGATAGAATCTATTAGTAGCTTACTTTTTTTAAAAAGTTTATCACTTAGCTCAGCGTTAAGTGATATTAACCTTCATATGGCTTTTACTGGAAAAGGAGGCACAGGAAAAACTTCTCTAGCAATAAGGCTATCAAAAATATTAAGAAGTTTAAAGTATTTAAGTAAAGGTCATATCCTTTCCGTAACGAGGGAAGACCTGGTAGGAGAATATGTAGGACATACAGCACCCAAAACAAAAGAAATTTTAAAAAAATCTGAGGGTGGAATTTTATTTATAGATCAAACAAGTCAACTCTATAAAGCAAATAATGAAAAAGATTATGGGTCAGAATCAATAGAAATTATTTTACAAGTGATGGAAAGACAACGTAAAGATTTGTGCTTAATATTTGCAGATGAAAAAGATAAACTTGACTTTTTTTTTAAAGCCAATCCAGGGATTTCATCTAGGGTGGGTCACTATCTTCACTTTCCAAATTATTCAACCAAAGAATTAAAAGACATTTTTGTAAGCCTCCTTCAAAAAGAAGGATTTTTTAAGCTAACAAAAGAATATGACGAAAAATTAGACATAATATTAAACAAATTACAAAATCAAGCGTATTACACAAATATTCGTAGTTTAGAATTAATAAGTCATGAATTAATAACTTTAGAATGTAATACTTTATATAACCACATTGAGAAGAACAACAAGGAAATAAGAATGAAAAATATTTTAGAGATTGGTTCTGTGAATATTTAATTTTTATGGCGTTTATGCCATAAAAATTAAAAATAAGCATTATTTTATAATATTAAAGTAATAATTTTTAGAAATAGATCAAATAAATGATTAATTTATAGTAAGATGATTTCAATATAGAATTTGTTATTGTATTAAGAATAATTATTTAAAAAAGAAGAGAAATGTTTTTTAGAGGGCGAATGACGGGAATTGAACCCGCGAATGATGGAGCCACAACCCATTGCCGTAACCACTTGGCTACACTCGCCATATTTTTTAATATTAAGTACAATTTATTATACTTAATATTAAGAAAAAAACCAAATTAAGCTAATAAATATTTGCGATTATGAAAATGTGCGCAATTATAAATATCAATTTTTAAACAATCATATACGTCTTGTTCTAAAGCAAGTCTAAAAAGTTTATTTCGAAAGTATTCAACAGCTAATCCTAATAAACCTAAATCTATTAATCTTTCAAATTCCAGTTGAGTTAAACCCGCTTTGAGTAAATAGCCAAAATATTTTTGATTTTTCGAAATATCATTACGCATATGGGATTCTTGAAAATGTATCATTTTTATCAATTTATAGCGTAATGTATACCAATCCATTTCTTCAGAAATATATTCTTTTATAACGGTGGAAGCTAAGCAAGTATTTTCTTCCATTAAAGTAATGAAAAAAATTTCTGGGGTAATTACAGGGGTTTTGAATCTAGTAATAGCATTAACAACAGATTTTTCAAAAAGATCCATAACCTCAGTTGAAAATTCGGGATCTTCTAGTAAAGAAGATATTTTACTTTTAGACTTTACAGAATTTTTTTTTAAAGATTTGATTTTTGTTAAAACTTTCAAATATGAATAAGCAAAAATATTTCTTTTTTTAAAAGATAATTCTAGATTTTCTAAGATATTGCGTGGAATTTCTTTTGTTAAACCATGTTGAAGTAAAGTATTTTTAAGAGTCGAAGAAGTTAAAATATAAGAATATAAAAAAGCATCAGATTTAATTTTTTTATTCTTTAAGTCATCTTTACTTTCTGGTTCAAATTTGGAAATAAGCTCAGACCATAATTGAGAATGACTAATAATTTTTATTAAATCTTTTGAATAAAAATCCATAAACGTAGTTACATTAATCATATAATCCAGAGTATTATATACTTGTAATCTTCTTCTCTTTTCCTGTTTAATTAATAATGATTTTGGGAGATTTGTTTTTTCCATGAAATTTTTTAAGTTAATAATAATAATAATAATAATAAAATTATAAAATGTCTAGTCCCATAATAATTTTTGAGAAATTACTATTCATATGATAAAATGTTTTTAGAGAAAAATTTTAAATAACATATTATGAAAAGCAAAGTTTCTAAAAATTTATTAAAAATCGTTGAAAAAAAATACCTAAAAGAAATTGAAAATATCAATGTAGGAGATATTATTAAATTAGGCTATATTATACCTGAAGGAAATAAAGAAAGGATACAAATGTATGAAGGACTTATTATTTGTATAAAAAATCGAAATTTAGGAAAAAGTTTTACTATTCGAAAAACAGTAGAAGGGGTAGGAGTCGAACAAAATTTTCCAATATATTCTCCAAAGATAAGTTTTATAACAATTAAGCAAAGCTCTCAGATAAGAAGATCAAAGCTTTATTTTATGCGTAAATTATCAGGAAAAGCTGCAAGATTAAAAAGGAAAGTTGTAGGAAAATAACAGATAAGCACCCAGCTGGGTTCGAACCAGCGACGTTCTTTAAGAAAATGGATTATGAGTCCAGTGCCTTCAACCACTCGGCCATAGGTGCAATTTTGGAACCAATGAGAATCGAACTCATGTGCATAATTTTTCAAAAAAACTATGTCAATTCAAAAAGGTCCCATTTATAATTAATCCAAAAGAATAAATTGTTTATTCCTTTAGATTAATTATAACAAAATAGTTTAAAAAAGTAAAACTATTTTAGAATATTATTAGCTTTTTCAATTGCTTCATCAATCGATCCGACTAAATAAAATGCTTGTTCAGGTAATAAGTCTAATTCTCCTTCAAGAATTTTTTGGAAACCTTTTACTGTTTCGTTTAAAGGTACATATTTTCCAGGAGATCCGGTAAAAACTTCAGCAACAAAGAAAGGTTGTGATAAAAACCTTTCAATTCTTCGTGCTCTACCCACAGTAAGTCTATCTTCTTCTGATAACTCATCAATACCTAAAATTGCAATAATTTCTTGTAATTCTTTGTATTTTTGTAAAGTTTGTCGAACTTGCTGAGCAGTTTTATAATGATTTTTAGACACAATGTTTGGTTGTAGCATGCTACTATTTGATTGTAGAGGATCTACCGCTGGATAAATTCCTTTTGAGGCTAATTCTCGAGATAAAACAGTTGTAGCGTCTAAATGACGGAATACATTTGATGGTGCCGGGTCAGTTAAGTCATCTGCAGGTACATAAACGGCTTGAATTGACGTAATAGACCCTTGTTTTGTTGAAGTAATACGCTCTTGTAATTCTCCCACCTCTGTTGAAAGAGTAGGTTGATAACCTACAGCAGATGGCATACGACCTAATAAAGTGGAAACTTCAGAACCAGCTTGAACAAAACGGAAAATGTTATCAATAAATAATAAAACATCCTGTTTATTTTTATCTCTAAAATATTCAGCCATTGTTAAAGCCGTTAATGCAACGCGCATTCTGGCTCCAGGTGGCTCGTTCATTTGACCATAAACTAGTGCAACTTTAGAGTTTTCTAAATTTGCTTCGTCAATAACTTTAGACTCTTTCATTTCTGCATATAAATCATTTCCTTCACGAGTACGTTCACCTACTCCAGCAAATACAGAAACTCCACCATGTTCTTTAGCTATGTTATTGATTAGCTCCATAATTAAAACAGTTTTTCCAACTCCAGCACCTCCGAATAAACCAATTTTTCCACCTCTTCTATACGGCGCTAAAAGGTCAACAACTTTAATTCCTGTTTCAAATATACTTGGCTTCGTATCTAACTCGCTGAAATCTGGTGCAGAGCGATGAATTGAATAAAATTCAGTGCACTCAGAAGGACCTATCTCATCTACAGGTTCTCCTAAAACATTAAAAATGCGCCCTAATGTCTTTTTTCCAACAGGAACAGAAATTGGTTTTTTCGTGTCTATAACGCTATCACCACGTTTTAATCCATCTGTAGATGTCATACAGATAGCACGAGCTTTATTTTCGCCTATTAAATATTGAACTTCTGCAATAATTTTTTCATTATATAGTTCTTTTTTAACTTCAAGGGCATTATAAATTTTTGGTAATTCTCCTTCTGGAAATTCTACATCAATAACTGGTCCAATAATTTGAGTTACAAAACCACTCATAGAAAATATAAAAAGTAATTAAAAAAAAAGGATCAACCGAATTTCTTTGATATATATGGTTGTTTATATAATCAACTTTTAAATACGACCCGTACTTTTTAACCAATTCCAAGCTTCAATATAGGAATTTGGGTCTAGCTTTACAGCTTTAGTCCAATAAAAACTAGCCTTTTGAAGAAGAGACTCAGATAAAATGTATGATTCTTTTTCTGCAGCTTTAACTCCTTGATAGTGATAAATTACAGCTATATTATTTAAAGCAGACGTAAAATTTGGATTAATAAAAAGAGCAAAATAATAATATTTCAAAGCTTTTAAATAATCTCCGTTTTTTGAATATATAAGCCCAATATTATATAAAATAATGCTTCTATCATATAAATCTTCTTCAAGCTGAAGTGCTTGATAATAATTATTTAATGCTTCTGCATATTCTCCTTCATCTTGAGCAGATAAAGCATTCAAATAAAAAGAAAAGGCTTTTTTTTCTTGTTTACTTGCGGGAAAAACTCGAAGTAAAATATCGGCTAATATTGTAAAACTTTTATCGATAAAATTATTATTATTACGAACTTTTCTCATAATAAAGAATTAAGAAATAAAACTTAAAGTTTAACTGAAGAAACAAAAGGTAACAACCCTAATACACGCGCACGTCGAATTGCTTTTCCTATTCGTCTTTGCTGACATAATTTAACTCTTGTTTTTCGTCTAGATTTTATTTTGCCAGATTTTGATAAAAAGGCTTTTAATAGAAGAGCGTTTTTGTACTCAATTACATTATTATGTTTTTTTAATAATAAAATGTAGCGTAAACTTTTGCGTAGCTTTAATTTTTGTTTTTTTGATAAAAGACTCTTTTGTCGTAAAGACTTAAGACTTTGACTCCAATTAATTTTTTTACGCTTATTAGGGATAGTTTTTTTATCTTTTAAAATTATTTTTTTAGTTACTGTCATAATAAATTATTTGATTTCTTTATGAATGGTATGAGTATTACAATGTTTACAATATTTAGATAACTCTAATTTAGCTGTAGTATTTCTTCGATTTTTTGATGTTAAGTAGCGTGATACACCTTCAGTTCTTTTATTTGGGTTTTTTCGACACTCAGAACACTCTAATGTTATTGATACACGTGGTCCTTTTGATTTTGCCATAACTTTATTCTTTTTTAATACAATCATTATATCATGAATGCCACAATTTCGTTGAAAAAATTTCTAAGATAGATTATTTGTTAATAATATGATATTATGACTTAATAATAAAGAAATTTAATTTAAGTTAAATGAGTAAAAAACAACGTAATCGAAAAACTGTTAATAAAAATTTAAGAAATCGTTTAATTAATCGTCGATATAAATCAACAATTAAAACGCTAATAAAAAATATTAAAAAATCCTTAAAGGTTTTAAGTAAAGAAGAAAACAAAGAAGTCATCTCAGAAAAACAACTATTAATTGAAAAAACAAAAAATTTAGTTTTTAGTTATTTAGATAAAGCCGTTAAAAAACAAATTTTTCATAAAAATAAAGCGGCAAGAAAAAAGGGAAGATTAGTAAAATTTATACAAAAAAACCTGGGTCTATAATTTTATAGATCTAGGACATGACGTATTATTATTAGTAAAAATAATATCCATATAAGTCCTATTAAATTTTGATGTAATTATAGAAAATGAAAACTATATTTTTAGAAAACATATCTGATTTAGCGGAAACTCAACGTGTTAGCTTTTTTAATTTTCTTCATCGAGGAATTAATGAAGAATTAAAACTCTTAGAAAATCCCCTAAAACTTCGCTTACGAAAAAAACGACCTAAAGAATTTGCTAATCAAGTAAGTAAATATGGAGATATTTACTTCTATACAAATGAAATAAAACTTAAAGGGCCTTATGAAAGCTTACAAAATTGTCAAATAAAGCATATTAGTTATTGTTTACAAATTTTTGTGACAACATACTATAAAGCTAAAAGAAAAAAATTAAGAATAGAACAAGATTTTTTATTAGCTGAAGTTCCTTTAATTACAGATGAGGGAAGCTTTTTAATAACCGGCTATGAAAGAATAGTTGTAAATCAAATTATACGAAGTCCAGGTGTTTATTTTCGAAAAGAATTTAGTTCAGCAAAACTTAAACAAAAAATTATTTATACAGCAACCATAATTTCTGATAAAGGAGTTTGGACAAAAGTTATCATGGATGGAATTATCAAAAAAATAAAAAGAGGTGATAAGGAAGAAATAGAAATAGATAATATTTATATTAAACTAAATGATCTTCGAGGAAAATCTGCTTTATCAACGGCTTATATAAAAGAGGATGATAAAAATAAATTTTCTCTTTTTCATTTTTTACATTATTTTCACATTACTTTTGAAGAGCTTTTCGATTGCTTAAGTTATCCTGAAAAGTCTGAAGAAAAATATGATTTTACAAAACGCTTTTTTCGAAAAAGAATTGATGAGTTAGAGCTTCAAAACATAATGCAAAAATTCTTTTATAATGGAAAAACAGGATGTTTTTCTATTGGTGAAGTTGGTCGATTTAAAATGAATAAAAGACTTGGGTTAAATTTGCCTAAAACAATAACTTACGTAACAGCTTATGATCTTTTAATAATTATTAACAAATTGTTGGAATTGAAATATGCAAATCCTTTTATTGATGAAATTGATCACATTAAAAATAAGCAAATTCGTTCAATTGGAGATTTCTTACGCAATCAATTAAGAATTGGTTTATATAGATCGCAGAAATCAACTTTTGAAGATTTTTCAGTTTTTGCTAGTAGTAAATATGAAACAGAGTCCATTACATTAGATGACAAAAGACGATTTATAAGAAGAATCTTTTTTGATCCGTATCCTGTTTCTAGCTCACTGAAAGAATTTTTTAAAACGAGTCAACTATCTCAATTTATGGATCAAATTAATCCTTTATCAGAAATTACTCAAAAACGTAGGGTAAGTGTTTTTGGCCCAAATGGATTAAAAAGAGATCATATAAGTACAGTTATACGAGATATTCATCCAAGCCAATATGGACGTTTGTGCCCAGTAGATACTCCTGAGGGTCAAAATGCTGGTTTAGTTACCTCTCTTTCTATGCATTCAAGAATTACTTCGTTAGGCTGGCTAGAAACGCCATATTTTTTAATAAAAAATGCTGATTTAAACAGAAATCAAAAAATTATTTATTTAAGCCCGGAACAAGAATCAAAAACAAAAATAGCTTTTTGTGATACTTCAATTTTAAAAAATCAAAAAATTGCCAAAAACTATTTATCAGTTAAAGATGATACTTCTTTTAGTGTTGAAAAAAAAAATGAGATAAAATTCCTAACAGTCTCACCATTACAACTTTTATCAATTGCTACGACTTTAATACCATTTATGGAACATGATGATGCAAATAGAGCATTAATGGGTTCTAATATGCAACGACAAGCTGTTCCATTATTATATCCTCAAAAACCTATTGTTGGAACAGGTTTAGAAATCACTTCTATAATTGATTCTGGAATGATAGTAAAAAGCTATTCTGAGGGAATTGTAGATGAATCAAATTCATCCTTTATTAAAGTTTCTGATAATTATGATCAATCGATTAAATATTACTTACAAAAATATTTTCGCTCAAATCAAGAAACATGTATTAATCAAAAACCCAATGTTTGGAAAGGAGAAAAAGTTTTTTCTGGCCAAATTATAGCAGACGGGGCGAGTACGTTAGATGGAGAATTATCTCTGGGAAGAAATTTGACAATTGCTTATATGCCTTGGGAAGGATATAACTATGAAGATGCTATTATTTTAAGTGAACGCATAGTCACAGAAGATTGCTTAAGTTCAATTCATATAGAAGAATATGAGACAACAGTCCCAGAATTTTTTGAAGAGGATGAAGAAAGAACGAAAAATTTAGCGGCACTGCCACCAAGAATGGTACGAAATCTTGATGAAAATGGTGTTGTCAAAATAGGTACTTATGTAAATGAGTATGATATTCTATTCGGAAAAGTTATTGAATCAAAAGAAGAACTAACACCTGAAAGGAAATTTGAACTTGCAATTAAACAACAAAAGCACGCTCTCCAAGATGCTTCTTTTAAATTACCATCTGGATGTGAAGGAAGGGTAATTGAAATTCGTATTTTTCCTTCTTCATCTGTTGACCCTTCTATTTTATTAAATGGGGAAAGCTCTCAGTCCGAATCTGAAGAATTTTTTGAATCTTCTAAAAAAATTAAATTTTATATTGCACAAACAAGAAAAATTCAAATTGGGGATAAACTAGCAGGAAGACATGGTAACAAAGGAATTATTGCAAAAATTTTACCTAAGCAAGATATGCCTTATTTACCAGATGGAAGACCTGTGGATATTTTATTTAATCCTCTTGGTGTACCTTCACGTATGAATGTTGGACAGATATTTGAATGTTTACTTGGATTAGCAGGAGAACATTTAGGCCGACGTTTTAAGGTTAAATCGTTTGATGAAGTTTATGGTGAAGAAGCTTCTAGAATCTTGGTAAGTCAGAAATTGAAAGAAGCTTGCGTAAATAATAATTTAAATTGGTTATTTTCTGTAATTTCACCTGGAAAAATCTTACTTAGAGATGGAAGAACAGGAGAATATTTTGATAACCCTATTACTGTTGGAAAGAGTTACATTCTGAAATTAATTCATTTAGTCGAAGACAAAATTCACGCTAGAGATACAGGACCATATTCAATGATTACTGAGCAACCTTTAGCGGGAAAGTCCCAACAAGGCGGTCAAAGATTAGGGGAAATGGAAGTTTGGGCTTTAGAAGCTTATGGTGCAGCTTATACTTTACAAGAATTATTAACTATTAAATCTGATGATATTGAAGGGCGTGTTGATATTTATGAGTCTCTTTTAGTGAGAGAATTTAAAGATAAGCCCATTCCTTGTATGCCAGAAGGCTTTCTTATTTTAATAAGAGAGTTAAATGCGCTAGGGCTTGATTTTGCATTAAAGAAAGTTTCTCAACATGATTCATATGCAAAAGAAGAATTTATCGATATTTTTGAACAGATGGAGAAACGACTGAAATTAAGAGCTTTATACCAGCGTAAACAATCTGAACTTTTTCCACTGAAGAAAACTGAAGATGCACCTTTGGAAACAAAACGAGAAAAAAGAAAAGAAGAAAAAACTAAAGTATTTAATGCTTTAAAAGACTCTAATTTTTCAATCTTATTAAATAGCTTAATCGAATAAAATAAAATGGATGAATCTACATTAACTTTAGAAGAAAAAATTCAAAAACTTGATGCCTTAAATCTATCATTTGATTACTTAAAACTAAATGTTGCGTCACCAGAACAAATTAAAAAATGGGCAGAAAGAAAGCTACCAAATGGTGGAATTGTAGGGGAAGTTTCAAGACCGGATACTCTTAATTATCGTAGCTTGCTTCCCGAGGATTCCGGATTATTTTGTCAAAAAATATTTGGACCTATTAAAGATTGGAAATGCAGTTGTGGAAAATATAACGGTGTATTGCCAGATAAAATTTGCGAATCTTGTAATGTTGAATTAATTGAATCTAGAGTCAGAAGATATAGAATGGGTTATATTAATTTAACATGTCCAGTTGGCCATTTTTGGTACGTAAAAGGCAACCCTAATTATATAATACTTCTTTTAAAAAGCTTAACCTTTGGAAATATTACAAAAGGAGATATTGAAGAAATTTTATATTTTCATAATGAGTCGAGAAGTATCTCACCAGAAAATTCTTTATATAGATATTCGTTAATAAAAGAACCAAATCCATTTCTTGGACCAGAATTAAATGAATTTCTGGCGCCGCATAAGAAAAAGCATAGACAAGGAGCTGAAATAATAATTAATGCCTTAAATTATATTGATTTAGATACCGAAGTTCATTATTTAAGAGCTAAAACTCGCTTAGATGGAAAAAAAGCTGCTTCACAAAATATTCGAATACTAAGAATTATCGAAAATTTTTTCGCTACAAAATCAAAACTGAGCTCAATTATTTTAACGTTATTACCAGTTTTACCTCCAAATCTTCGACCTTTGGTTGAAATTGGAGACTCCAAATTAGTTAGCGCAGATTCAAATGAGCTGTATAGAATGATACTGATCAGAAACCTTAGGTCTTATGATGCTATTTTTAAAGAAAAAATGCCAGATATAATTTCTTATCAAGGTAAGAAATTATTACAAGAAGCTGTTGATTGCTTAATTGATAATGGAAGACTTCCCCAAAATAAAATGTTATGCTTAAATGATAGACCTTTAAAAAGTTTAACCGAAGCACTAGAAGGAAAACCAGGTAGATTTAGACAAACCTTACTTGGAAAAAGAGTTGACTACTCCGCTAGGTCTGTCATAGTAGTTGGGCCTAATTTAAGGTTAAATCAGTGTGGATTACCATATGATATTGCGGTTAAGATTTTTGAAGTACATTTGCTTAATTTTTTATTAAAAACAAAGATTGAACCACCTAGTAATAATATTAAATTTGCAAATTTAATTATTAAACGAAGAAAATTATTCATTTGGAATTTATTACAAAAGTTAATGAATAAAAATGCAATCCTTTTAAATCGTGCACCAACACTTCATAAATTTGGGATTCAAGCGTTTAACCCTGTTCTTATATTGGGTCAAGCTATTCAGCTTCATCCGTTAGTATGTACTGGATTTAATGCTGACTTTGATGGAGATCAAATGGCAGTTCATTTGCCTTTATATGAAGCAAGCCAATTAGAAAGTCAATCATTAATGAGACCATCTAATAATATCTTATCACCTGCTAATGGTGAAGTTATTTTAAAACCTACACAAGATATGGTAATTGGGTCTTATTATTTAAGCTTAATGGTAAAAGGAAAAAATAAAAACCTAAAAAAATATTATAGTTCTAAAGATGAAGCTTTAAAAGCCTTTTATTCAAAAAATTTAAATCTGCATGATACGATTTTTGTTAAATATAGCCTTGAAAATAAGCTAAAAATTGTGAATAAAAAAATAAGTCTTTTCCAGGAGTTAGAAAGTTTAAACACTCAAAATATTAAATGTTTAAAAATCTTCCAGAGTAGAAAAAATTTAAACAAAATCTATTTATTAACAAACTTAGGAATCATTGTAGCCTACTTGTTAAATAAAGATGACTATATACTAAAAGAAATTTATGTTGAGACAACTGTAGGAAGAATCCTTTTCACAGAAAATATAGAAAAAGTTTTTAAAGCATTAAACTTATGATACTTACAAGAACCTTAACAAAAAAAATTTTAGAGCAAATTATTAAAGAATCCTTTTCTAAGTTTGGATCAACTCATTCATCCTTATTATTAGATTCTTTAAAATTTCTTGGTTTTTATTATGCAACTAAGGCAGGCATTTCGATTAATATTGAAGATTTAAAAACACCAGAAGCAAAAAAAGACATTTTAGAAGAAAACAGCGAATATATAAAATTAATTAGTCAAAATTGGTATCGAGGAAAAATTTCTGATACTGAGCGATTTCAGAGTATTATTGATCAATGGAACTCAATCACAGAATTATTAAAAAATAAGATCATTGATTTCTACCAAAAATTTGATCCAGCAAATAATCTATATATTATGTCATTTTCAGGTGCACGTGGAAATATGTCACAAGTGCGCCAACTTATTGGTATGAGAGGTCTAATGTCGGATCAAGAAGGAAATATTATTGATCTACCTATTCAAAATAATTTCCGAGAAGGTCTAAGTTCCTTAGATTATTTAATTTCTTCTTACGGTGCAAGAAAAGGTGTTGTAGATACAGCTTTAAAAACGGCGGATTCAGGTTATTTAACAAGAAGACTAATTTATGTTGCACAAGATTTAGTAATAAGAGAAGTAGATTGTAAAACAAACCAAGGTATTTTAGTAAATTTAAAGAAAAATGCTTCCGGAGAAAATTTAATTGGAAGATATTTACTTTCAAGTATTCCAAATTATGAAAAATTTCAAAAATTGATTAATAAACCAATTGACGAAAAAAGCCTACTTTTTTTAAAAGGTGAAAAAAATGCTCAATTAAAAATACGATCTTGTCTAACATGTGAATCAGCTTTTTCAATTTGTCAAAAATGCTATGGTTGGGATTTATCGAAAAGAGCTACAATTTCTTTAGGAGAAGCAGTAGGAATTATTGCCGCTCAATCAATTGGAGAGCCTGGAACACAGCTAACAATGAGAACTTTTCATACTGGTGGAATTTTCACGAGTGAACTTTTACAACAAAATTTAGCTCCATTTTCGGGGAAATTACATTTTCCGGAAAATACCCAACTTATAAATTGTAGAACAAATCATGGGTTAGTCATAGCAAAAACTCAACAAGAAGTACGAATAAAAATAACGGATTGGAAAGGAAAAGAAGAAATTCTAATTGTTCCTTTTGGATCTTTTCTTTATAAAACGGAATCGGGATTTGTCAGAAAAGGTGAACTCATAAGTGAAGGTTCATCTACTTCTTTAGGCTTAAGCCTAAAACGATTAAAGCCAGTATATAGTCCAGTTGAAGGTCAAATAATTTTTAAGAAATTAGAAACAACAGAATTAGGGTTCAAAAAAATGAACATATGTAAACGCAATGGCGTACTATGGATACATTCTGGAAAACTTTTCAATTTTCCCTTTGAAAGTAACATTCTTTTGAGAGGGAAAAAAATTTCCCCAAAAAATAGCTTAGGAACTATAAAAATTCTTTGTCCATCAGAGGGACTTTTTCAAATTGAAAAAGAAAAAATTAAAATTCTTCAAAAAGACAAGAAATTCGAAATTAACTTAGCAAATTTAAGATTTGCTAAAACAAATAAAAATAATATAAAAATTAAAATTTCAATCTTAATAAAAAATAATCAATTTGTTGACCCTTTTACAGTTATTGGGTATTGTTATATTAGTTCTAAAGAAAATTATAAAATTTACAAAATTAAAAAATTTGTAGAAAAAGAATCATTAAACATTTTTTTAATTAGTGAATCTGATATTTGGAATTTAACTATCGATGAAATTCGAAAACAGTATAAAAAACGAAAAATTAATCAAATATTAAATTATAATGAAAGAATAACTGGAAATTTAATTTGTAAAAATTCAGGTGTACTAATTAAAAAGGATGGATTATATCTTACTTTTCAAAAAGTTTATCCAATTTTTTTAACGAGAGGAAGTTTCATTAATTATTCAACAAGGGAATTTATTTATAAAGGAGATAATTTAGCTTCATTAGTAAGTTATAGGCAGCAAACTGAAGATATTGTGCAAGGTCTACCTAAAATTGACGACCTTGTGGAAGCCAGACCTCCTAAAAAATCTGCATTTTTAAATTATTATCCAAATGTTGTTTTAAAACTAAAGCCTAAAAAGAATAAGAATTTAGAAATAGTTAAAGCAGAAAGCACATCAATTAAAAATACAAAAGTGAGAGTCTTTTCATTTAAAAACTCTCCAATGCCCAAATCAAAAAAAGGAAAAAAAGACAGAGAAGATTGCTTACTAATTCCTGCTTATTCTATTGTATATTGTAAAGAACTAAAAAGAAATAAAAAAAAAAATTTAATATCAAAAAAATTAGGTTCAAGAAAAGATTTTCCTTTACAAAGCTCTTATAAAAATATGTCTTTTGTAGATTTAGCACAAGCATTAACAGATGGTTTAGTTAATAGTCATGAATTATTAAAATGTTTAAATTTATATCATCGAAAACGATCTGGATCTATCAAAGGATCAATAAAAAGTTTAAATAAGTTTCAATTGATTTTAGTAAATTCAATTCAGGCCATTTATACTTCACAAGGTGTAGAAATTTCAACAAAACATCTGGAAATCATAGCAAGACAAATGACTTCAAAAGCAAGAATTATATCCTCAACAGATCGTTTTCCATTTTTTGAAAATGAAAGCGTTAGATTATCATTGATGTTAGAAGTTGGAAAAATTTTAAAGAAATGTCAATTTAAAGTTAGACCATCATTTGAGCCTATTTTATTATCATCTACATCATGTTCATTAAATAAAAGCGGATTTTTAGTGGCTGCAGGATTTCAAGAAACTAAGCGTGTTTTAACTAGAGCCGCTTTAGAAGGACATAAAGATTGGCTAAAAGGAGTAAAAGAGTGTATAATTACTGGTAGGCTTATCCCAGCAGGATCCGCATTTTTAAATTATAAAAATTACTTAGATACGTTATATTTATATAAAAAATATGAATATAACGAAAAAGCTTTAGAAAATCCCTAATTTTGAAAAGAATTAATTAAGCATTAAAATTTATGAATACAGAAAAAACCCTAGAACAAATTGCAGATGAATACGTTAAAGCAAATGTCCACTATGGACATAAGCCAAAAGAATGGAACCCTAAAATGGCTCCTTATATAAGTCATGAACGATCTGGTTATCATATCATTGATTTAGTAAAAACCTCTAGGCTATTAAAATTAGCATCAAATTTTTTAAAAGAAAAAGCTGAAAAATCTTCCAGTTTTTTATTTGTTGGAACAAGTAAAGTGTCAAGTCCTTTAATCGCTAGCCACGCTAAAGAAGTTAATGCTTATTACATTAATTATCGATGGTTAGGCGGTATGCTAACAAATTGGCCTACAATTCAAAAACGAATTAGCAGGTTAAAAGAACTTAAATATATAGACGCAAGTAAAGAAAAATTTAGTCTTTCTAAAAAAGAATATAGTGCTCAAAAAAAAGAATTAGAGAAATTAGAAAAACTATTTGCGGGTATTGAAAATATGAATAAATTACCTGATGTTGTTATTTTTACTAGTCAACTAAAGGATTATTTAGCTATAGAGGAATGTATAAAATTAGGAATACCATGTGTTTCAATAGTGGATACTAATTGTGACCCAGATTTAGTGCCATATCCTATTCCAGGAAATGATGACTCTTCTTCTTCTATCGACTTTATTTTAGGTCATTTAGTAGATTCAATTAAAGCTGGTTATAATAAAGCTAAAATATAAATTAAAATTCCGAAATTTGTTTATTCTTTACGGTAGCAATTATAGTAAAAATGATTTTATCAAAAATAGAAGTAGGATCGCATTTTTATATAGAAGTAGGAAATAATTCTCATTTACATGGAGAAACTATTTTAGTATCAACATTAGTAGTTCTTTTTTTAACTTCTTTCTTTCTTATTGGAACTAGAAATTTAGAAAAGTTTCCAAAAGGTATACAAAACGTTTTAGAAGTTTTATATGATTTTGTAAAATCTATTGCTTTTGGCCAACTTGGCCCTTCATATTACAATAGGTTTTTACCTTTTATTGCAACAGTTTTCTTCTTTGTCTTAGGTTCAAATTGGGCAGGAGCTCTAATTCCATGGAAAATCATTGAATTACCAGAAGGAGAGCTATCAGCTCCAACAAATGACATTAATACTACAGCTTGCCTTGCAATCTTAACATCAGTCACTTATTTTATAGCAGGTTTCCAAATTAAAGGATTAGGATATTTTAAGAGATATATTAAACCAAGTGTTTTTTTATTACCAATTAACATTATCGAAGATTTTACAAAACCTCTTTCCTTAAATTTCCGATTATTTGGTAATATTGTTGCCGATGAATTGACTGTAGCTGTTTTATCATCTTTAGTTCCAATCATTGTTCCATTACCAATTATGGTGTTAGGTCTTTTTGCGAGCTCAATTCAAGCTCTTATTTTCTCAACTTTAGCTGCAGTTTATATTGCCGAAGTTATTGAGTAATAGTTTTATGAAATTTGTAGATTCTTAATTTATTAAAAATTAATTTTAAGTAAAAATATGGTAGACTCTCTTGTTGCTGCTGCTTCTGTAATCGCTGCTGCTGTTGCTGTTGGATTTGCTGGAATTGGTCCAGGGATTGGTCAAGGAAATGCTGCTGGTCAAGCTGTTGAAGGAATTGCAAGACAACCTGAAGCTGAAGGAAAAATCAGAGGTACACTTTTATTATCTTTCGCTTTCATGGAAGCATTAACAATTTATGGCTTAGTTGTAGCTTTATCTTTAATTTTTGCAAACCCATTTGTTGGATCTTAATATTTTTAAATTTAGCCTTAAAATTAAGGCTAAATTTAAAGCAAGTGATAAAATAATAAATACATATGGTTTTAAACAACAGCTTTTTTATTAGTACAAATGGATTATTCGATTTTGACTTTACTTTTTTAAGTCAAGCTTTCCTTTTTTTACTTTTATCAATTTCCGTTACAAACTTTTTCCTTTTACCAATTTCAAAGCAAATTGATGAAAGAAATGCGTATATAAGCTACAATATTCGTAAACTTGATATTCTGATAAATCTTGCTTACGAAAAAATACAACAATCTAGTCAAATAATTTTTGATGAAACAAAAGAGCTAGCTAGACAAAGTAACTTAGTTAAAATATATGTAAAATCAAGATTCGAAAAAGAACTTGATGATATTCAAAAAGAAAATACTGAATTGATAAGTAAAGTAAAAACAAGCTTAGTTATCAATTCAATGAAAAAGTTTGCATCTTTAAATATTGAAATTAAAAATATTACTGAATTTTTTTTCACAAAAAAATTTTCATTTGAATAATTAAAAATACATAATATGCATAATTTAATTGAATTAAATACAAATATTTTAGAAACGAATTTAATAAATATCCTTTTACTATTAGG